>Ga0187766_10000147_pt1 | contig 35004 bp, 32 predicted proteins | sample 0216_QUI02_MP05__4_FD_132971 | JGI IMG/M metagenome (GOLD analysis project Ga0187766, IMG submission 132971) | Tropical peat soil microbial communities from peatlands in Department of Meta, Colombia - 0216_QUI02_MP05_20_MG | ecosystem: Environmental > Terrestrial > Soil > Wetlands > Peat ... | reverse complement strand
GGTTGGGTGATGCCGGCGAAGGCTCGCCGGTAGCCGCGCTCGGTGAGCCGGCGCAGTAGTTGCGCGTAGAGTTTGCGGTCGCCGCCGGCGCGGTGATGGTCGACGCCGATATAGATACTAGTGGTCACCCCCGTTAGTTCCTCGGGGGTTGCGTCCAGGCGGTGGGGTCGTTGAGGTAGAGCCCGCAGGCGCAGTCGAGGGCTTCTTCGGGGGTGCCGACGGGGTATCCGCTGGGCAGGACGGCCCGCCATGAACGGCGGGACGAGGACGGCCCGGCCGGGTATCGCAATGGCGCCGTCGACGGTGAAGACGACGATGGGCCCGGTCGAGCTGCAGCGCCCCAAGCTACGGGACACCGACCAGCGGTTCTGTTCTCGCCTGTTCGGTGACGGGGTGACCCGCACCAACGCCCTGGAGGCCTTGGTGATCTCGGGTTGGGTGCGGGGCTTGTCGGACCGCGACATCGAGGCGGCCCTGGGCGAGGTGCTGGGCGGCCAGGCAGCCCTGTCCCGCTCGACAGTGAGCCGGATTTGCTCAGCCATTAAGGACGAGTTTGCCGCTTGGGCTCGCCTTCCGAACGGCCGTCACAGAACAATCGTAGAGACAGTTGCGGCCAGCACGCTGACATCACCTACAGATGCCCGCACTGCGCCGTGACCTTCGCCGGCTTGACAACCTGCGCTCGGGCGCGCTCCCCCAAACAGTAGAGCTCCCAATTAACAGGGGTGCCGCTGTGACAGCTGGGTCCAAGAACGTGAAGTGTGCACCCACCGCGCTGTGGTTAAACTGTCGGCGACGTCCCGGTTGGGGGCACGAGCAAGGGAAGCAAGGGAGAAGCAATGGCACTACTTCAAGTAACGCCGGACATGATGCGCCAGACGCAGCAGGCCATCGAGACCGCGCTGGAACATGCGAACGTCATCGCCAACCAGTATCTGAGCAGCCATGAGAACGTCGGCGTTGCTTGGCAGGGTGACGGCTACCAATCATCGACTAACACGGCAATGAAGGTTCAGCATGATTTGGCGCAGGCAACCATGTGGGGATCCAAGCTGGCTCAAGGACTCGGCAAGGTCGCGCTACTCATGGAGCAACATGAGATGGACGCGGCACACAGCTTTGCGGGCTTTGCGGGCGACCCCACAATGAACGCCTAGCACTCCATTCGAATAAGCATTCAACAAAATCCTTCGCAAGTTAGGACGCACCAATATGACAAGCTTTGGCAACATCCAGTACGACCACGGCGTCGTCGACGACCTGGCCTCTGGCGTCGGAAACAACGCGGCAGTCCTGATGGAGCATCACGACGACATCAAGCACCGCACCGAGCAGATCGCCGGGTTCTTTCAAGGTCAGGCGCACGCGGCTTTCTACGAGGCACAGGTGCAGATGCTCCGCGGATTCGAGGGGCTCATCGAAACCGTGGCGCAACACGGCCAGACGATCCACACGGTGAATGCCTCCGCGCACGCTACTGACCTGAGTTCGACAAACTTTTTCGTCTGACCCGCCTAGATGGCGCTGAACTGGGGCGCACGCGAGGGCGTGCGCCCCAGTGGCTTGATTGAGGACAAGACTTGTTAACTACCACCGTCGACGGTCTTTGGGCGTTGCAGGTGCTCACCGGTATCGAGGTCGTAGCTCCCGAGTTGGGGCTGCGGCCAGTCCTCCCTAGCGTCGAAATGGCGCAGATGGCACTGGCACACCCGATTTCAGCAGAGCTGCGGACTGTAGGTGTGATCGACCAGTCGGGGACTGTGGACCCGGTCGTTGTGGAATGGTTGACAGTCCTCGCGCGCCGCGACATTGCGCTGCTGATGGAAGTTCGCACGCCTGATGGCCGGGACACCCACGCCAGAGCGGTTTTGGCACGGTTCGCTCAATGGTGGGTGGTCATGGAGCGGTCGGAAGAACTGGTCCGCATCGGCGGAGCTGGAACTGCCAGTGCGGAGGGCGCGGCCAACGGGGTGCTGAATGCACAGATCGAGCGATTGTGCGGCACAAACACGCCCGCACCATTGCGGCCGATTACGCTCGATGTCGATGCACTGCAGGCAGGAGTAGCTGGCCAAGAAACACTGCGGAGGTTCCTGACGAACCAACAACTGGACGCCGATCAGCTGCGCATGGTGATGTCGGCCGCCGATCCCACGCGTTCAACGCAGGCTTCGATCGTCGCGCTACAGGCCGGGGTAGAGACTGGCCGGCCCACGCGGACGCACATCGAGAAAAGCGTGGTAACCATCATCGACACACCGGAGGGGCGGTTGGTCGCCGAGCATGTGCCGTCTGCGGGCAAGAAATGGATGGTCATTGCTCCTGGGACTGCGACCAACATCGCCTCTGCCGTCAGCCAGATGGTGCGGCGCCTGCCCGCCAATGAAGAATGGTATTCCTACCGAAAGATTGTGTAAGCAAGGGATATGGCGCGCATGTTAGCATCGGCATCGTGACAAATCCGTGGAAGGCGCCACCGAATTCGACGGAGCAAGGCGAGCAACCGCCGAGACAAGCTGCGGTTTCGCATCCGCAACACCAAGACTCCGTCTCGGAAACATTGCGCATCTCCGATATGGTCGCACCGCGCAAAATCCCGCCCGGATCAGGGTGGCGCAAGTTCTTATATAACGTGTCGTTCCACACCATAAATATTGGTGAATCGCCAGCCGAAAGGCATTACCGCGAATTACAGGGGCGGATACGCCGGCACATCCGCAAGCAGTACGTCATCGGGGTGGTTTCGGGAAAGGGTGGCGTCGGCAAGACGACGATGACGGCGTGCATCGGCGCGGTGTTCCGTGAGTGCCGACCGGAGAACGTGGTTGCCATCGACGCGGTGCCCGGTTTTGGCACCCTGGCCGGCCGGATCGATGAGTCCCCGCCGGGTGATTACGCCGCCGTCTTGAACGACACCGATGTCCAGGGCTATGCAGATATCCGGGAACACTTGGGGCAGAACAATTTAGGGCTTGATGTCCTGGCCGGGAACCGGGCATCGGACCAACCGCGGCCGCTGGTGCCGTCGATGTTCACCGGGGTGCTGTCGCGGCTTCGTCGCACTCACAACGTCATTGTGGTGGATACCTCCGACGACCTCGAACACCCGGTGATGAAGGCCGTGTTCGACGCGTGCGACACATTGGTTTTCGTGTCGGGCCTCACCGCTGATACTTCGCTGCCTGTGACGCGCGCGATCGATTTGCTGCGGTCGATGGGTTACCACGAATTGGTGTCGCGCAGCATGGTCATTCTGAATGACAGCCGAAATAAATTTGATTCCGACGCGCGACCCTATCTTACCGAGCGTTTCGGACAATCGGGTGCGACAGTCGAATTTATGCCCTATGACCCACACCTGGCCAAGGGCGGGATCATCGATACGCAACACGAATTGCAGAAGAAGACGCGACTGCGGCTATTCGAGATCACCGCGGCATTGGCGGACAAATATATTCCGGACGCCGATAGGCCACGCTAATGCCTAAGGTCGCATTTCCGGCGCGTTGCGCAGTTGCCGTGGTATGTGGCGAACACCTCGTCTCCCAGGTGTACCCGGCGTCGGTGCCGGTGGAGGTGTTCGTCGACAACATTGTCGAGTTACTCAACGATGAACTCAAGCACCGCGGCTTGAGCGGGCTCGAATCCGGAGTCGGCTACGAACTGCACAAGGCCAATGGTGTGCGGCTGGATGTCACGAAAACCCTCGATGAACTGGGCGTCGAGGATGGCGCCACCCTGGTGCTAGTTCCCACCGTGGACGGCGACTCGTTCGAGCCGCAATACGAGTCCTTATCCACCGGACTGGCCCGGATCGGCAAGAAACTGTTTCAACCCGTGACAGCCGACACCGCGGCGCACACCGCGCTGGCCATCCTGGCGGTGATCTCTGCGGTGGTGCTCGGGTTGGCCCTGCGTAACCGCACTGCCGACGACTCGATGGTGCCCAGCATTGTGACTGGGGCAGCTGGCCTGCTTGCTATCGGCGGCGCGGGCGTGGTGGCGCGGTGGTGGCCGCATCGCGGCGACATGCTCGCGGGGTTCGCATGGCTTGCGATGCCGTTGCTTGCGGTGAGTCTGGGTATGGGCGCTCCCGGCGGCCTCGGGTCGGCGCATCTGTTCATCACGGCTCTCGCGGTCGGGGTGCTGACCTGCGGAATAGCGGTGATGACCCGGCGTCATGTCAATGTGGCGGCGACGATTGTGACACTGTGCGCGCTGAGCGGTCTGGTTGCTGCGGCCCGGATGTGGCGGTCGATTCCGGCCCAGTGGATGGGCATGTGCACCTTGGTCGCTTTGCTGTTCTTGCTGACCCTGGCGCCCACTATCGCGCTGTGGGCTGCCCGGATCCGGCCGCCGTACTTCGGGTCGGTCACGGGCCGCGACCTCTTTCATCGCAGTGCCGGCCTGCCGGCCGACGCCGTGTCGCCCGTGGACGAGGAGGCCGAGGAGGAGCAGAATCCGGACACCACCCCACGCGGGGCGCAGATCGCCGCCGGCGCGGTACGCGCCAACAACGTGCTGACCGGAATCTGCGTGGGCGCGGGCCTGACGCTGCCCGCCGCGGTGTGGGCCACGCTGACGCCGGGTCGGGGCAAGAGCGTGGCGGCGGCGGCGCTGGCCGGGTTATTCGTCCTCATCTTCATCAGCCGTGGACGGGCCTTCGCCGACAAGCGGCAGGCCATCGCGCTGGTATGCGGCGCCGTGGCTGCCTTGTGCGTTGGCGTCGTCAAATACGCTTTGCATGAGCCGGCCGCATCGGCCGACTCCGTGCTGTGGGCTGCGGTGATACTGGGCGGATTCGGCGCTTGTGGTCTGGCGGCGGCCCTGTTGGTGCCCATCACCAGGTTCACCCCGTTGGTGCGGATGACCGCCGAATGGCTGGAAATAGTCGCGATCATCGCGGCGCTGCCCTTGGCCGCGTGGATCGGCGGTTTGTTCACCTGGGTGCGCATGCGATGACCCTGACAGCCTCACTGGCGTGGACGCGACGGATCTCGGCGATGGTGCTGGTGGGTCTGCTGGTCGGGCTATCGGCGAACGTTCCTGCGGCTCAAGCGATTTCACCGCCGACCGTTGACCCCGGCCGGGTACCCGCGGACGGCAAACCGGGCCCGGATCAGCCAATGCGGCAAAGCAATATCTGCGCGCGGACCATCACCGTCGCCGATCCGAACGTGGCCGTCACTGCGCCGGGCTTCACCATGCTCAACATCAGTAAGGCCTGGCAGTACTCGACCGGTAACGGAGTGCCCGTCGCGGTCATCGACACCGGTGTGAACCCCAGCCATCGACTCCCGGTGGTTCCTGGTGGCGACTACATCATGGGCGGCGACGGGTTGATGGACTGCGACGCCCACGGCACCGTCGTGGCGTCGGTGATCGCCGCTGCGCCACAGGGCATCCCGATGCCCGCCCCGATGCCCGCCGCCCCGGCGTTCCCGCCGGCGGCTGGCCCGCCGGCCACCGACTCGGCACCACCACCGCCCGGTGCACCTCCGCCTCCGCCCGCACCGCCGCCGCCACCGCCGCCGGTAACCATCACCGAAACCAAACCGGCACCGCCACCGCCGCCACCGCCGCCAGCGCCACCGCCCGACGAACCGTCGAATGCCCCGGGGGACCCGACCCCAGACCAAGCCGACGACCCCGAAGTGCCGCCGCTTCCGCCGGGAGCACCTGACGGGGTCGCCGGGGTTGCGCCGCACGCGACGATCATTTCGATCCGCCAGTCCTCGCGGGCCTATGAGCCGGAAAAGCCGGGAGGCGGCGACATGGAGGCTCGCAAGAAGGCCGGCACCGTTGCAACGCTGGCCAGCGCCATCGTGCACGCGGCCAACATGGGCGCCAAGGTGATCAACGTCAGTGTGACCTCGTGTGTGTCGGCGGCTGACCCGCTGGACCAAAGCGCCATCGGCGCCGCCGTCTGGTACGCCGCCACCGTGAAGGACGCGGTGATCGTCGCGGCAGCCGGCAACGAGGGCGAAAACGAGTGTGCCCAGAATCCCGCCTTCGACCCGTTGGACACCTCCGACCCGCGCGACTGGCATCAGGTCAAGACGGTGTCGTCGCCGTCCTGGTTCTCTGATTACGTGCTGTCGGTGGGCGCGGTGGATAACACCGGCGCTCCGATCAGAAAGAGTCTGGCAGGGCCCTGGGTGGCTGCCGCGGCTCCCGGCGTCGGAATAATGGGGCTGTCCCCCCAAACCGGTGGACCAGCGAACGCCTACCCGCCGATCCGGCCGGGTGAAAAAAACATGCCGTTCTGGGGGACCAGCTTTTCGGCGGCTTATGTAAGCGGGATAGCCGCGCTGGTGCGTGCGAAATACCCGGGTTTGTCCGCCCATCAGGTCATCAGCCGGATTCTGCAGACAGCGCACAACCCGCCCCGCGGTGTCGATAACCAGGTTGGCTACGGAGTGGTGGACCCGGTCGCCGCGTTGACCTTCAATGTGCCGCCCGGGGATCGGGTTGCACCTGGCGCACAGAGCCGACTCATCGTGCCGGCTGCACCGCCCCCACCGCCAGATCACCGCGCCCGCAATGTCGCATTGGTGTTCGCCGGTGTGGTGGTGGCCGCGGTTGTGATCACGTCCCTTATTGCCCGGGCTCGGCGGGAGCGATGACGGCCGCGAGAAGGCTGGCGATCATCGTCGGCATCCTTGCTGCCGGTATGGTGGGATGGATCTTCGGCGGATACCCCGGCGCCGCAGTGGGTTTGGCTCTGGGAGTAGCAGTTGGCATGATCCGATGGCGTCGTCACCCACTGTGGTCGTGGCTGATCCTGTGGCGCCAGCGTGGTCGCACGATCGTCTGGAGTGAACCCATCACGGTGGCCAACGACCGTGCCGGCGGCGGAGTTCGATACCAGGACGGCGTCGCAGTGGTCGCCGTGCAACTGCTCGGTAAGGCGCATCGACCAACCCTGTTCACCGGCTCAACGGCGACGTACACCGAAAACACCGTCGACGTCGCCGAGCTGTTGCCGCTGCTGCATCAGAGCCTGGGTTTGGCGATCGACTCGCTCAGCGTGATCAGTGCAGGCGCTCGTCGGCGCAGCACGGGCGATTACCCGCGGGTGTACGACACGTTGATCGGCACGCCGCCCTATGCCGGACAGCGAGAGACCTGGCTGATCGTGCGGATCGCGTCTTCCCCCAATTCCGAGGCGCTGCAGTGGCGTACTTCGGTTGGCACCGCGACGCTGGCCGCCGCACAGCGGATCAGTGCGGCGTTGCGGCAACACGGCATCCGCGCGAAGGTCGCGACCGCCACGGACATCGTCGAGTTGGAGCGGCGGCTGGGCAACTCCGCGTTGAACGCTCGAAACCAGCGGTGGCGCACAACGCGCGGCGAGGGTGGGTGGCTGACGACCTATTGGTACCGGCCGAGCGACATCTCCGCGGAGAATTTGGCCCACGCCTGGGTGCTGCGCGCAGACGGAATCATCCAGAACATCACGTTGTTCGGCGACGGTAGCGTCACGGCCACGGTAACCGTGCGCAGCGCACAGCCGCCGACAGCTCCGCCGAGCGTCATGCTGCGGACATTGCCGGGAGAGCAGGCGCGCGCGATCGCCGCCAATCTATGCGGGCCAATGCCAGCGCTGCAGGGTGTTCGTCGCGGCGTTCTGGCCGAACCACTGATCATTCCGATCGGACCCTCGGGCGTGCTGCTGGGCAAGGTCGATGCCGGGAACCGGTTGATGCTGCCCCTTGACGACCCAGGAGAATTCAGCCGTGTACATATTGCCGCGGAGGATTCATTGGCCAAACGAATCGTGGTACGGATGGCCGGCGCCGGCGAGCGGATAACCGTGCACACTCGCGACCAGCAGCGCTGGGCCAGCGTACGGATGCCCGATATCGCGGTGGGCAGCCAAGTCAGGCCTATACCCGGCACAACCGTCAGCGTCGTAGACGGCACGGTCACCCCGGCGCCGCGGCCGAACACCGTGATCTCGATTGGGGAGCCGGGAACGCCCTACCGGGGATCCGCCGATGTCGTCATCACGCAAATCGGTCCGGCGACCGTGGACGTGACGGCCGCCGGACAACTGCACACAGTTGAGGTCGAGTTATTCCGCGCCGAGAACCGCTACATATCCTTGGAGCCGACAACCCTGAGGACAACCGAGCTCGAACCGGTGGACTAGACGATGACCAGCAGCACTACCACGGCCGCCGCGCGCAAGCGGTTCGATCAGGCCATGGCGTTGTTCGACGCCGACGTTTCCGCCGCGCAAGCTCGCTTCCGCGAGGCCACCGAAATCGACCCGTCGATGGCCGACGCGTGGCTGGGCCGAATTGCCGCCGGCGACGAGGAGCTGTCGACACTGCAGGAGCTTTACGCATACGGGGCACGGCTGCACCGGGAGACCAATCGGCTCGGTGTCCGGCTTTCGGCCGCGATCAAGGCCGGGCCGTATCTGTCGATCTCGGTGACCGAGTCATCACATGCGGGGCTGGCGCTGGCAAGCGCCCTTATCGACGATGGCCAATACGGGAAGGCCCAAGCGCTGCTGGAAGATTCGGCTCTGCTGGATACCTGGGAAAACCATCAGTGGCAGCAGTATGTGCGGGCGTATCTGATGTTCGCCACACAGCGTTGGCCCGATGCGATTTCGGTGGCGGCGACCATATTGCCACCGCAGGCGATCATCATGTCGGCGGTCACTGCGGCCACCAACGCGCTGGCAGCGCATGCCGCAGCCCATCTTGGGCAGGGACGTGTCGCGCTGGATTGGGCAGATCGGGTCGAGTTGCGTGCAGGACACGTCGGCCCAGGCGAGGCGCGCCGCCACCAGCTGGCGGAAACTGCGGTGACGGCGATCGATCCGAACGAATTCCCCTTGATCGCAGCAGATCTCGCCTATGTGCGCGGGATGGCTCACCGCCAACTCGATGAGGAGGACAAGGCCCAGATCTGGTTGTCGAAGGCAACGATCAACGGTGCGCTCATCGAGCCGGCCAAAGAGGCGCTGGCCGATCCGAACCTGCAACTGGTTGTCACCGATGAGGCAACCATCAACACGCGCACCAACAAATGGGACGTAACCACGGAGCGGTCTGAGCAGCAACGCCGCGAAGACAAAAATGAAGAGCGGCGGGAAGAACTTCTGGCAGAAGGCCGCGCCCTGCTCAACAATCAGGTCGGGTTGAGCGAAGTCAAACGCGCGGTCGCCGAAATCGAGGACCAAATTGAGGTCCGGGCCTTACGACTGGCGGCCGGCCTGCCGGTAACCAATCAGACCAACCACATGCTTCTCGTCGGACCGCCCGGCACCGGCAAGACGACCACAGCCGAGGCGCTGGGCAAAATTTACGCCGGCCTGGGCATCGTGCGGCATCCCGAGATCATCGAGGTCAAGCGGGCTGACTTCTGCGGCGAGCACATCGGCGCCTCGGGCCCGAAGACCAACGAGCTGATCGCCCGCTCGCTTGGCCGCATCCTGTTCATGGACGAGTTCTACTCGTTGGTGGAGCGCCACCACGACGGTCGTCCGGACATGATTGGCATGGAGGCGGTCAACCAGCTGCTCGTCGCGCTGGAGGTGCATCGATTCGATTTCTGTTTCATCGGCGCGGGGTACGAGAAGGAAGTCGACGAATTCCTCACCGTCAACCCGGGTTTGGCAGGCAGGTTTAACCGCAAGCTGCGCTTCGAGTCCTATTCTCCCGACGAGCTGGTGGAGATCGCGGTCCGCTACGGCGAACCACGCGCGACCGTTATCGAGCCTGCCGCCCGGGAAGCGCTGAATATGGCCTGTAAGACGCTCCGGGCTTATCTGGCACCCGACGGCACCCACGGTATCGACGTGATGCAGAACGGGCGTTTCGCTCGCAACGTCGTCGAGCGCGCCGAAAGACTCCGGGATTCCAGGGTTGCCGCCCAGCACCGCACCAACAAAGGCTCGGTGACGGTTGAAGATCTGGAGACTCTGCGCACCCAGGATGTTGTCGACGCGGTGGTCGACGCGTGCGCGGAAAAGCATGTGCCGATGGTGCTTTGACGACTCCTTCTGCCTTCTGGGTCTTGAGTGTGCGGCTCCGGCGTGAGGCTCGCGCATGCTGAACGCCGGATCGGTGGTGGCCGGCTACCGGATCGAACGGGTGTTAGGCACCGGCGGGACGGGTGCGGTCTACCTGGCGGTCAACCCAACGCTGCCGCGTCATGACGCGTTGAAGGTGCTCGCAGCTGAGCTCTCCCACGATCCCGACTTCCGGGCGCGCTTCATCCGGGAGGCCGATGTGGCCTCCGCGCTGGATCATCCCAACATTGTCTCGGTCTACAACCGGGGCCAGACAGAGCGCGGCGAGCTATGGATCGCCATGCAGTTCATCGACGGTACCAACGCCGACGATGCGCTGCGCGCCGGGACGATGACCCCGCAGCGTGCCGTGCACATCGTAGGCGAGGTCGCCAAGGCACTCGATTACGCGCACGCGAACAATGTGGTGCACCGTGATGTCAAGCCGGCGAATTTTCTCCTGTCGGGTTTGGTTGGCTCGGGTGAGCGTGTCTTGTTGGGGGACTTCGGGATTGCCCGTGCCCTCGATGATGTCGGGCTGACGGTGACGGGTTCTGTGATGGCGACAGTCGCGTATGCCGTGCCAGAAGTCCTCGCCAGCCTGCCATTCGACGGTCGAGCTGACTTGTATTCGTTGGGGTGCATGCTATTTCGGCTGCTGACGGGAAAGCCACCGTTCTCGGCGGCCAACGGGATGGCTGCAGTGATGATGGCGCACCTGCAGCAGCCTCCGCCGCGGGTCACCGATCTGGTGCCGTCGTTGCCGGCCACGTTGGACGCGGCGATTGCCACCGCGATGGCCAAGGACCCCGCCGCGCGCTTCCCTTCTGCCGCCGCGCTCACCGAAGCTGCTGGCATTGCGCTTAGTGACCGGACATCGGCAACAGCGTTGTGGCTGCCGGTGCCCAGCCGGGAAGTCAGCTCCTATCCGCGCCCCGACGCCGGGCAAGCGTGGTGGCAGCGCAGCGGCCCGCGTACCGCCATGGCCCCGCCGGGCCCGCTGCCCTACCCGGGCGCGCCTTCCTGCGAAACCGGCGCCCATGCGACGCCACCGGCGGGCCGCGATCGTCGCCGCACTGGCAGCTGTGATGGTGCTGGTCGCCGGGATAGTGACGGTGGTGGTGTGGCCGCGCGGCGAACCCGTACCGCCCGCCGCTACCCGGTCCGCAGCGGGAGCGAAGCAGCCACCGAATTCGGGCTCCGCACAGGCGCCACCAGCCACCGACGTGCCGGCCGAGACACTCCGGTCGATCCTGCTGACCGCATCCCAGATCACGGCCGATACCGGTGGGGACCCAGTGGTGCTCGAGGAGGATCGCCATGATCTGTTCGACGACTCGGCGACCATCGACGCCCGAGAGTGTCTGGGGGCCTGGGCACCCGCCCAGCCGCAGGTGTACACCCAGCAGCGGCCGTACGAAGGCGGTGGCTCGACGAGCGTGGCAGCGCAGGTACTGCGCGCCATGAACAAGAAAGTGTGGCAGGACGGCGTCATGCATGGCGTTCGTCCTGTCTACGGAACAGCTTGTGCTGATGCGGGTATGAGTGACGCGGTGACCGACGATCTAGTCGGCGATCCGCCGGTCACCGTAAGCACAGCCCTGCCGCGACCAGCTTGCCGCACAGGCGCGCATTACACCACCGCGACCGGATCGAATCGGAAAACCGCTACCCGGCCCGCCAGTGCTTCGAATTCGTCTGAAGTACCGTCACGCACCATCCCGGAGCGTTTCGCGAAAGTCACGCCCACCGGCACTTCGGCCGGATAGACCCGAAGCACCGGGCGTGCTTCTTCGGCGGTCAACTCGACGATCTGGACCCGTCGGGATCGGCGTCCCCTGGAGAGCATGCCGGAGCCGGCGGCGCGGGCGTTCGCGGCCCAATCCGCGCCCGGATACCCGGCAACGACGTAGAGGCCGCCCTCGAATTCGAACGGGGTCATCGGCGTGCTGCGCGGCTGACCTGAGTTGCGGCCGGGCACCGTCAACACCATCGCGGGGCCGGTCGGGATACCGAGCTTTTGCACGGCGATCATCACCTTGCTCATCGGTTTGAGGTAGCGCGGTGGACGCGGATCGGACATGTCTTGTCTCCTAATCTATTTCGTGAACAGGTCGCGGTGCTCGGACACCCAGTGCGCGAACGTGAGCGCGGGCCGGCCCACGATCTTCTCCACCTCGTGCGTGACCAGCGCCGGCTTGTCGACCGTCTCAGCGAGCAGGGCTATATACGCATCGGCGAATTCGGCGCCCAAGCCCAAGCCGATGAAGCGCTGCCGCACCACATCCGGCGGCACCTCCTGGTAGCGCAGCGGGCGATCCAGCACGTCGCCGATAATCTCAACCAGCTCTGAATTGGTGTACGCCTGCGGCCCGGTCAATCCGATCTTGCGGCCGACAAGCTCATCGGTGAGCAGCGCGCGCGCCGCGACTGCGGCGATGTCACTTTCCACGATCGGCGCGCTGGAGGCGGCGGCGTATGGCCCGGCGACCACATCGCCGGCGTGGATCTGTGCCGACCACATACCGGCGAAGTTGGTCGCGAAAACCGTGGGCCGTAGGCTCACCCAGACCAGGCCGGAGTCGACGGCGAGTTGCTCGACCTCCTTGTTGCGGTCCCCGCGAAACCGCGACGGCTGTCGGGCGAAGTCGTCATCGGCATTGATTGCCGACAGTGTTACCAGCTTGCTGACCCCGGCCCGCTGAGCCTGGGCCACCACATCGGCGAGCTGGTCGCCCAGCGCGCGGGAATTAAGGAACAGTGCCGATGCTCCCGCGAGTGCGTCGACAGCCGAGCTCGCCACCTCCACTCCGTGCGGAAATTCGGCGGTCTCCGGTGTGCGGGTGACCGCCCGCACATGGGCGCCGGCGGCGGCAAGTTCGGTGACGAGGGGCCGGCCGACATTGCCGGTCGCTCCGGTCACGACGATCGTCATGGCGTGCTCCTTCGTGTCTAGAGTGCTTTTCACCAAGGACGGGCCGGAAGGTGGGAAAGTTACACGTCAGGACATGTAACTTTTACCGGCACCAGATCGTCGTTGATTCATGAGCGAACCGCAGTCATCGAGCGACCAGCTCACCGAGGCCTGGCGCCACCATCGCCCGTATCTGGTCAATCTCGCGTATCAGATGCTCGGAGACGTTGGCGACGCCGAAGACGTTGCGCAAGAGGCGTTTCTGCGGCTATCGCGCACTGGCATGGACGAAATCGACGATGTCCGCGGCTGGCTGACTGTGGTGGCGAGCCGGCTCTGCCTCGATCAGGTGCGGTCGGCACGAGCCCGTCATGAACGCCCGGGCGACATCGGCCAGGAGCCGCCACCCAATCAATCGCAGCGTCTGGACCCGGCCGACCGGGTCACGCTCGACGACGAGGTCCGTGCCGCGCTGCTGGAAGTCTTGCGGCGGCTCAGTCCCGGTGAGCGGGTGGCCTTCGTGCTGCACGACGTGTTCGGAGTCCCCTTCGACACGATCGCCGAAACGGTGGGCCGCCCCGTGGGTACGTGCCGTCAACTGGCGCGGCGCGCACGGGGGAAGTTCACCATGGCGCGGCCGAAGTTGAACGAGGTGGCGTCCGCTGAGCATCAGCTCGTCACCGCGACGTTCATCACCGCATGCGCTAACGGCGACCTGCAGACCTTGGCCGCGGTGCTGGATCCGACGGTCTGGGGGGTGGGGACCATCCTTGCGAAGCCCGCTCTGGCACCGCAGGTCAACCACGGCCCGCAAGCCGTGGCTACCAACCTGCTGCGCTATGTGGGGCCGGGAGTGACGCTGGTCAGCGGACCCGCGGGGCAGCCGGTGCTGCTGGCCTTCGCCGACCGACGGCTGTTCGCCGTCATCGTGCTGACAATCCGCAGCGGTGTCGTCACCAAGATCGAGGCCACCGTGGACCCGTCGGCACGGATCGCGGTCCTGCCGGACATCCCCCGGCAGGGTTAGTGCGATGATGCCGGCATGCGGTACGTACGTGAGGAAACCGTGCGCGCGCCGGCGGAACGGGTGTGGCAGCTGCTGGTCGACGTGGAGGGCTGGCCCGCCTGGACCGAGTCGATGCGGGAGATCAAGCGCCTGGAGGGCGGTCCATTCGTAGTGGGCAGCCGGTCCCGCGTGACCCAGCCGACGGGTCGACCGATGGTGTGGACGGTTACCGAAGTCGAGCCGATGCGCAACTTCACCTGGGAGGCCAGACAGCCCGGTCTATCCTTCGAGGCGGTGCACCGCATCGACGACACCGAAGCCGGTGTACGGACGACACTGGAGTTCATCGGGACTGGCCCGTTGGCGTGGCTGGCATCGCTGATCGCCGGTTCCCGGATCCGCTCATATGTCGACATAGAGAGCGCGGGCCTGAAGCGAGCCGCCGAAACTGGATGACCAAAGAACCCGTGCGGCCTCGGCGAGAGTTGATATCGACGACGACAGGCGGTAGCGACGAAATTAATTCCCGCCAATTGCTTTCGGCCGCCGCTGATTGGTCGTTGCTCGGCGGGGCCAACTCGGCGCGCGAGATTTCACGACTGGGTAAGCAGTCGCAGACTGATTCCGTGGTATTGCGTGAAGTCACTGTCAGTGGTCACTAACTCGAACCCACCGGTGAGCGCAAATGCGGCCAGATAGGCATCCATCCACACCTTGGGCGAGGCCGACTGGTGCACCGCAAACGTTTTCCACTGGGCCTCCAGCCCAGCGGGTTCGCGATTGGTCATCACGATGCGATCGTCCGCCAACAACGCTGCGTAGGCCGACCATGCTTCGCTATTGGTCAGCGGCGGGTTGCCGTATGCGCCCAAGACCGTGCGACTGGCTAGCAGTCGAAGGAACGACTGCTGCGTTGCGCGGCAAAAGTGTATGAGCGCGGGTTCGTCAACTGTGTCCAGCCATGCGCCTGCGGCATGGTGATGGGCGTGCTCCGAAAGTGCCAGCGCCAGCCAGACGTTGGTGTCACAGAGCAGCATCGTCGCGTCCAGCCGGCTTCCTGGTCCAGCAAGGCACCGGCGACGCGCTCCGGAGTCATCTCGAGATCGGGGCGGGCTGGGTGCCCGCACTGCACCAGGGGTAGCTGCACACGCCGTGTTCGGGAGGTGGCCGGCCCGAGCTCCGCCTGAGAGAGGCCCCGTCTGAGCAGCTCAGCCACCACATCTTTGATCTTGCGATCCTGCTGCGCCGCACGGACCTTGATAGCGCGCATCAACTCGTCGGGCAGATCGAGCGTGGTTTTCAGGCAGCCCAGAATACCAGCTTGCTGGTTATATGGGAGTTCTGGCCGCCTTTTTCGCAGGTCAGTCAGCCCGCACCGTCACCGGGCGCGGCGTTCCCACACGCCGTCGGGCCGGGACGCGAAAAACCGTGCGATCGTCGCCGCGATCTGCAGAAATTTGCGTCGCGTTGCCCGCGCCATCTCGTGGCTCACATCGATGACGCCGCCGGGTCGCAGATGCGGGTCGAAGGGCACCTCGACCACCGTCTGTCCGCGGTCGAGAAACTGGTGGGCCAGCACCCAGCGGGTGCGCTTATCGGCATGTCCATCGGAATCGTTGAGCACGACGACAGTGTGCTGCAGCAGACCGGCACATCCGTGCTCGGCCAGCCACTCCATGGTCTTCGCGGCGGCCGAGGCGCCGTCCGCCCATGGCGAGGACACCACGATCAGCGCATCCAGATCACGCAGCACTTCCTGGGTGACCGGCGCATCCATTGACGAACCGCAGTCGATGATCGAGATCGTTAAATGGCGGTCCAGCCGTAGCGCGGCTTCCCGGTAGATCGCCGGATCGAGCACCCGGCGCGGACCGATCGCCGGCTCCCCGGCCAGCACATACAGGCCGGCGGAATTGTTGCCGACGCGCGCCGCTCACATCGGCGAAGGACTGCAGGTTCTTGTCGGCGGCGAGGTCCCAATAGGAGCCGCTCGCCCGAGGATCGATTCTCCTGCCCAGTCGGCCGAAGGCGGTGTCGGCGTCGATCGCCACGACGCGGTCCTGCCGACAAGGCCCAGAGTGACCACTCGAACAATGTGTCGCCAGCCGCGGCCGGGGCGTCGGGCTGGAGGTAGAGGCGGCGGCTCTACGTCGATGTCAGCCCAGGAACTCGGCTGGGGCGGGGCAGCGACTCCCGGCGGCAAGGGCGGAGCCGCCCACTGGCGCGGCGAGGGGGCGGAGCCGTCGGCGAGCGCGGTGGCAGCGGAAAGGCCGATGCCGGCACGGTCCGGGGATTCCTGGACCGCAGACCGGACGGGCGGGCCGGGGGTGCACCGGGGTGCGCAGACGGCAGCCGGTCCCGCAGGAAGTCATCGTGCTCGTTCATGGGCTCCCCGGCTGACAGTTCGGGTTGCCTGAGGACGCGACGCGCTCCGCGCCGATGAGCTTCGCGATCCAACCCGCAGCGCCAGACATGCGACCAGTATCGGTCACGCGCTACCCGACGAGCGGGGTTGGGCTGCGACTCAAGTGGCTGTCGACCGCGGCTACACCCCCGGGACGCGGAATGCCATGGCCAGATTCGCCCACCAGGTGGGCGCATATCCGGGGACGTGGGCGTGGCAGTCACCGCCTGAACCGTGAAGCCACGATGAAACGTACGCTCCCGCAGACAGATCCGAACCCGCGACGTATGATGAAGACCAACCGCGGCTTACGGTGCACCATTGACACGGCACAGCAAGTGACCCCGGACCTGCAGCGGCTCTCTTTAAGAATATGGTCAACTTTGTGCAAACTCGGCGACGGCGCCGCTGGAGTATCCCAGGTGTGCTGTGAATGCGACGCCGGCTGATTCCGACGGCAGCGCTGCCACCACTTATGGTCAGTTATGCTACCGGCCTGGTAGCGCTTATAAGTTGGGCGCCGGTAGCGGCGGTTCGTCGGGTCGCGATTACAGCAAATCGGCTTAACGGGCAGTGTGGTCGAGGGTCCGGCGCCGCCGGTCCGGGATCCGAACGTCGCCGCGGGCAAAAACCCAGGCGTACAACGGGACACGGCAAAGCTGCCGATCGCCGGCCGCACTATCGGTACGGCACGCCCAGCAGGTGAGTTAGAATAACTAAGTTAGCATGTCGGGCGGTTTTTGACATATCGTTTTACCGCTTGTCGAGACGGGTACAGGGCCACCGTTCAGCGCTGCACGGCGAATCCCCTGACCGGATCATCGCCATGTGGTGAACATAATATCGACAAGACCGAAGGGGCCTAGCCCGCAACCACCGGGGCGCGGCGCCGACGGAGCCGTTCATGTGCCGCACAGAACGTTTGGTGAAGGGTCAGGTAGGAATGGCGCCCAACCGCGTCGGGCTGTACAACCCCGCATTCGAGCATGACTCGTGCGGGGTGGCGATGGTCGTGGACATGCATGGCCGCCGTAGTCGCGACATCGTGGACAAGGCGATCACCGCGCTGCTCAACCTGGAGCATCGCGGCGCCCAAGGCGCCGAGCCGCACAGCGGTGACGGCGCTGGCATCTTGATCCAGGTTCCCGACTACTTCCTGCGTTCGGTGGTGGACTTCGAACTGCCCGCCGCGGGCAGCTACGCCACCGGCATCGCGTTCTTGCCGCAATCGTCCAAGGATGCCGCTATTGCCTGCGCAGCAGTGGCGAAGATCGTCGAAGCCGAGGGCCTGCAGGTGCTCGGTTGGCGCGACGTGCCCACCGACGACTCGTCGCTGGGTGCACTGGCCCGCGACGCGATGCCTACCTTCCGCCAGCTGTTCATCGCCGGGGCCTCCGGCATGACCCTTGAGCGCCGCACCTATGTGATCCGCAAGCGCGCCGAACACGAACTCGGCACCAAAGGCCCCGGACAGGACGGGCCCGGTCGCGAAACCGTCTATTTCCCAAGCCTTTCCGGCAGGACGCTGGTCTACAAGGGCATGCTGACCACCCCGCAGCTCAAGGCGTTCTACCTTGACCTACAGGATGACCGGCTGGCCAGCGCGCTGGGCATCGTGCACTCCCGGTTCTCCACCAACACCTTCCCGTCCTGGCCACTGGCACATCCGTACCGGCGCATCGCCCACAACGGGGAGATCAACACCGTCACCGGCAACGAGAACTGGATGCGCGCCCGCGAGGCGCTGATCAAGACCGACATCTTCGGGTCGTACGACGACGTGGAGAAGCTGTTCCCGATCTGCACCCGCGGCGGCTCCGACACGGCACGCTTCGACGAGGCGCTCGAACTGCTGCACCTGGGCGGGCGCAGCCTGGCCCATGCGGTGCTGATGATGATCCCCGAGGCCTGGGAACGCCACGAGTCGATGGACCCCGCCCGGCGGGCATTTTACCAATACCACTCGTCGCTGATGGAGCCGTGGGATGGCCCCGCGTCGATGACGTTCACCGACGGCACCGTGGTGGGCGCGGTGCTCGACCGCAACGGGTTACGCCCATCGCGAATCTGGGTCACCGACGACGGCCTGGTCGTGATGGCCTCCGAAGCCGGGGTGCTCGACCTCGACCCGTCGAAGGTGGTCCGCCGGATGCGACTGCAGCCCGGCCGGATGTTCTTGGTCGACACCGCCCAGGGGCGCATCGTCTCCGACGAGGAGATCAAGGCCGAGCTGGCGGCTCAGCACCCGTATAAGCAGTGGCTCGACAAGGGCCTGATCCCGCTCGGGGAACTGCCACAGGGCAACTACGCGCGGATGCCGCACCATCGGGTCGTGCTGCGGCAGCTGGTTTTCGGCTACACCTACGAGGAACTCAACCTATTGGTGGCGCCGATGGCCCGCACCGGCGTCGAGCCGATCGGGTCAATGGGCACCGATACCCCGGTCGCGGTGTTGTCGCAGCGGCCCCGGATGCTGTTCGACTACTTCCACCAGCTGTTCGCCCAGGTGACCAATCCGCCGCTGGACGCAATCCGCGAAGAGGTGGTGACCAGCCTGCAGGGCACCCTCGGGCCAGAGGGTGACCTGCTCAACCCGGACGAGAATTCCTGCCACCAGATCGTGTTGCCACAGCCGATTCTCCGCAACCACGAGCTGGCCAAGCTGATCAACCTCGACCCCGACGTGGAGGTCAACGGGCGCCGGCACGGCTTGCGGTCCAAGGTGATTCGCTGTCTTTACTCGGTCGCCGAGGGCGGCGCGGGTCTACGGGCCGCGCTCGACGACGTGCGCGCGCAGACCTCGGCGGCGATCGCCGACGGCGCGCGGATCATCATCCTCTCCGACCGCGAGTCCGACGAGCGGATGGCCCCGATACCGTCGCTGCTGGCCGTTTCGGCGGTGCACCACCACCTGGTTCGCGAACGCACCCGGACCCACATCGGGCTGGTGGTCGAGTCAGGCGACGCCCGCGAGGTGCACCACATGGCCGCGTTGTGCGGCTTCGGAGCGGCGGCGGTCAACCCCTACATAGCGTTCGAGTCGATCGCGGACATGCTCGACCGCGGTCTCCTCGAGGGTCTCGACCGCGAGACGGCGCTGCGGAACTACATCAAGGCCGCCGGCAAGGGTGTGCTGAAAGTGATGTCTAAGATGGGCATCTCAACGCTGGCGTCCTACACCGGCGCTCAGCTGTTCCAGGCGGTAGGCATCTCCCAGGAAGTGCTCGACGAATACTTCACCGGGCTGACCTGTGCCACCGGCGGGATCACACTGGACGACATCGCCGCCGACGCGGCTGCCCGTCACGCGCTGGCCTTCCTGGACCGACCCGACGAGCGCGCACACCGCGAACTGGAGGTGGGTGGGGAATACCAATGGCGTCGTGAAGGTGAGTACCACCTGTTCAACCCGGACACCGTTTTCAAGCTGCAGCACTCCACCCGCACCGGTGAGTACGCGATCTTCAAGGAGTACACGAAGCTGGTCGACGATCAGAGCGAGCGGACGGCGTCGCTGCGCGGCCTGCTGAAATTCAAACACGATGTGCGTCCACCGGTTGCGCTGGAGGAGGTGGAACCGGCCAGCGAAATCGTCAAGCGGTTCGCGACCGGAGCGATGAGCTACGGCTCCATCTCCGCCGAAGCACACGAAACGCTGGCCATCGCGATGAACCGGCTCGGCGGGCGCTCGAACTGCGGCGAGGGCGGCGAGGACGCCGGCCGATACGACCTCGAATCCAACGGCGACTCGCGCCGCAGCGCGATCAAGCAGGTCGCCTCGGCGCGGTTCGGTGTCACCTCGCACTACTTGACCAACTGCACGGACCTGCAGATCAAGATGGCACAGGGCGCGAAACCCGGTGAGGGTGGCCAACTCCCGGGCAATAAGGTGTATCCGTGGATCGCCGACGTGCGGCACTCCACACCCGGGGTGGGCCTGATCTCACCGCCGCCACATCACGACATCTATTCTATCGAGGATCTGGCGCAGCTGATCCACGACCTGAAGAACGCCAACCCGGCCGCCCGGATTCACGTCAAACTGGTCTCCGAGGTCGGTGTCGGCACGGTGGCTGCGGGTGTTTCCAAGGCCCACGCCGATGTCGTGCTGATCTCCGGGCATGATGGGGGCACCGGCGCCACCCCGCTGACGTCGATGAAGCACGCCGGTGCGCCATGGGAGTTGGGGCTGGCCGAAACGCAGCAGACGTTGCTGCTCAACGGGTTACGCGACCGGATCGTGGTGCAGGTGGATGGTCAGCTCAAGACCGGTCGCGACGTGATGATCGCCGCGCTGCTCGGTGCCGAGGAATTCGGCTTCGCCACCGCCCCGCTGGTGGTGTCGGGCTGCATCATGATGCGGGTATGCCATTTGGACACCTGCCCGGTCGGCGTGGCCACCCAGAACCCGGTGCTGCGGCAGCGGTTCACCGGTAAGCCCGAGTTCGTCGAGAACTTCTTCATGTTCATCGCCGAGGAAGTTCGGGAATATATGGCGCAGCTGGGTTTCCGCACGCTCAACGAGGCCATCGGCCAAGTCGGCTCGCTAGACACTACGCTGGCGCGCGCGCATTGGAAGGCCCACAGGCTGAACCTGACACCGGTGCTGCACGAGCCGGAGTCGGCGTTCATGAACCAGGACCTTTACTGCAGCTCCGGCCAGGACCACGGCCTGGACAAGGCGCTCGACCAGCAGTTGATCGTGATGAGCCGCAAGGCGCTGGACTCCGGGACCCCGGTTGGGTTCTCCACCACAATCGGCAACGTCAACCGCACGGTGGGCACCATGCTCGGTCATGAGGTGACGAAAGCCTATGGCGGCGAAGGCCTGCCGGATGGCACCATCGACATCACCTTCGACGGATCTGCGGGTAATAGCTTCGGCGCGTTCGTACCGAAGGGCATGACGCTGCGCGTCTATGGCGATGCGAACGACTACGTCGGCAAGGGTTTGTCCGGGGGCCGGATCGTGGTGCGGCCGCCGGACAACGCACCAGAAGACTATGTCGCCGAGGAGAACATCATAGGCGGCAACGTAATCCTGTTCGGCGCGACCAGCGGCGAGGCCTTCCTGCGCGGTGTGGTGGGCGAACGGTTCGCGGTCCGCAACTCCGGCGCGCACGCGGTGGTCGAGGGTGTGGGCGATCACGGTTGTGAGTACATGACCGGTGGCCGAGTCGTCGTTCTCGGCCGCACTGGCCGTAACTTCGCGGCCGGGATGTCCGGCGGCGTGGCCTATGTCTACGACCCGGACGGCGTGTTCCCCACCCAACTCAACACCGAGATGGTGGATCTCGACAGTCTTGACGAGGGCGACCTGGAATGGCTGCACGGCATGATTCAGATGCACGTCGACGCCACCGATTCCGCGGTCGGCCAACGCATCCTGGCTGATTGGCCCGGGCAGCAGCGGCATTTCGTGAAGGTGATGCCGCGCGACTACAAGCGGGTGCTGCAGGCGATCGCCGAGGCCGAGCGCGACGGCACCGACGTCGACCAGGCAGTGATGGCGGCAGCACATGGCTGATCCGGCCGGCTTCCTGAAGTACACCCACCGGGAGCTGCCGAAGCGCCGACCGGTCCAGTTGCGGCTGCGTGACTGGAACGAGGTCTACGAAGACTTCGATGACGATAGTGTACGCCGCCAGGCTACCCGTTGCATGGATTGTGGTATCCCGTTCTGCCACAACGGATGTCCATTGGGTAACTTGATCCCGGAGTGGAACGATCTGGTGCGCAGGGGGCGGTGGCGCGACGCGATCGAACGACTGCACGCCACCAACAATTTTCCTGACTTCACCGGTCGGCTGTGTCCGGCGCCGTGCGAGCCGGCCTGCGTGCTCGGGATCAACCAGGAGCCGGTGACCATCAAGCAGATCGAGTTGGAGATCATCGACAAGGCTTTCGAGGAAGGCTGGGTGCGGCCGCTGCCACCGGACCGTTTGACCGGCAAGACGGTGGCGGTCGTCGGCTCAGGCCCGGCCGGTCTGGCCGCCGCCCAGCAGCTCACCCGCGCGGGACACAGCGTGACCGTCTTCGAGCGCGATGACCGCATCGGGGGCCTGCTGCGCTACGGCATCCCCGAGTTCAAGATGGAAAAGCGCCACCTCGACCGTCGGCTGGAGCAGATGCGGGCTGAAGGCACGCAGTTCCGGCCCGGCGTCAACGTCGGCGTCGACATCACCGCCGAACAACTGCGCGCTGATTTCGACGCGGTGGTGCTGGCCGGCGGCGCCACCGCCTGGCGCGAGCTGCCGATCCCGGGCCGCGAGCTGGACGGCATCCACCAGGCGATGGAATACCTGCCGTGGGCTAACCGGGTGCAGGAGGGGGACGACGTCTTAGGGCCCGACGGAGAGCCGCCGATCACCGCCAAGAGCAAGAAGGTTGTCATCATCGGCGGCGGCGACACCGGGGCCGACTGCCTGGGCACGGTGCATCGGCAGGGCGCGATCAGTGTGCACCAGTTCGAGATCATGCCGCGCCCGCCGGACACTCGCGCCGAATCGACCCCGTGGCCGACGTATGCGCTGATGTACCGGGTGTCGGCGGCGCACGAAGAGGGCGGCGAGCGGGTGTTTTCGGTCAACACCGAGGAGTTCCTCGGCCGCGACGGGCACATCACCGCGCTCAAGGTGCATGAGGTGCGCATGCAGGACGGCAAGTTCGTCAAGGTCGACGGCTCGGATTTCGAGCTGGAGACCGACCTGGTGTTGCTGGCCATGGGTTTCGTCGGCCCGGAGAAGCCAGGCCTGCTGACCGACCTCGGGGTGGAGTTCGACCAACGTGGCAACGTCGCCCGCGGCGACGACTTCGACACCTCGGTGCCCGGTGTGTTCGTTGCCGGTGATATGGGTCGCGGCCAGTCGCTGATCGTCTGGGCGATTGCCGAGGGCCGAGCCGCAGCAGCGGCGGTGGACCGGTATCTGATGGGGACTAGCTGGCTGCCAGCCCCCATCAAGCCGACCGCCGCACCGCAACGGTAGTCACTTCTGTCACACCAGAAACATCGGATAATTGCTCGGCGCGTCTTTGACCGTTTGCCAGTTGGTGGGTATCTAATAACCGGGTGTGACTTTGCGCTAATGTAGAGTTCGGTTCAGTTGACCGACCGCAGGAGTGATCACCGTGCAAATCAACCCGATACCGCGGTCACGGGTGGGGCGAATCGCCTGGTCGTGGTTTCGGCACCCGGTTAAGAGCCGTGAGTTTCCCGCCAAGCATGAGCGCCTGGTAACCGCCGAGGAACTGCTGCGCTTCGGGGTATAGCGGCCGGCGAGGCGGGCTCGGCTACGGTGGCGTGCGTTTGCTCAGCTTTACCAACTTGTTATCTGCTCTAGACCGCCGCGAGATGTTGTTCGAGCGGCAGTTCGATGGGCCGATCCCGCTCGCCCAGGTCAGGTCACGGAAGGTTTCATGAGGTTGACCAAAGCCGACGTGCGCAAGGTCATCGACACCTACCTGCGCGCATGGACCACCCAAGACCCCGATCTGATCGTCAGCATCTTCACCCCTACCGCTACCTACCACGAGCGCGTCTTGAAGGAGCCGATCCGCACCCTAGCCGGGATCTACGAGTATTGGCAGAGCAAGGTGGTCAAGGAACAGGCCAACATCCAAGCCAAGTTGCTCAGCCTCTACCTCGATGGCACCACCGCCATCGCGGAGTGGGAAGCTCAGTTTGATGATCTCGTAGCGGGCCACCGCACACGGATGTGCGAGGTCGCCATCCTGGAATTCGACGGCGACCGGATCGCCAGCCTGCGTGAATACTGGGCATCCGAGCATCTGAGTTCCTAACCGAGCCGCTTGGCAGCCGGGTAGCACAGTCGCTAGTGAACGTCAGCTGGTGGCAACAGATTCCGTGAGTCATGGCTGGTCGCAGAGTCCGGACTCGCGGATCGCCTCCGCCAGCGGCTCCAGCACGGCCGGGTCATGCGGCGGGGATATGTACACGATGCCAAGGTCCAGCCCTTCGGCTCCCAGCACAGCCGCGCTATCGATGACCTGCCCGTAGTTGCGGTCCGCCCCGAGGAGAAGGTGGGCTGACAGTGTGATCTCCTTCGGGTCGCGTCCGATGCCTGCGCAATGCGCGGCCAGCACGTCGCGCTTACGCGCGAACTCCTCGGGTGGGCCGCCGGCGAAGTTCCAGTGCTGGGCGTACCGCGCGGTGATCCGAAGCGTGCGTTTCTCGCCGCTGCCGCCGATGCAGATCGGCGGGTGCGGGCGCTGTGGACCCTTGGGCTCGTTGCGGGCGCCTTTGAGTTGGTAGTACTTGCCGTCGAAGTCCGTTGTCTCCTGGCTCAGCAGGCCGGTCAGCACCTGGCAGGCCTCCTCGAACCGGTCCATGCGTTGCTTGATGCTGCCCAGCTCGACGCCGTAGGCGCCCGACTCTTCTTCGTTCCAGCCGGCGCCGATACCCAGCTCGAGTCGGCCGTTAGAGATGATGTCGAGCGCGGCGACCATATTGGCCAGCACCGCAGGGTGACGGTAGTGGATGCCGGTGACCAGTGTGCCCAGGCGTAGCCGGGTGGTGGCCTGTGCCAAGGCGGTCAGCGTGGTCCAGCCCTCCAGGCACGGTCCGGTGGAATCGGAGAAGATCGGGTAGAAGTGATCGAACGTCCACCCGGACTCGTAGAACTCGATTTCATCGGCCTGCTTCCAGACGGCCAGCATGTCGGCCCAGGTGGTGTGTTGTGGTGAGGTTTTGAACGCGAATCGCATTGAACCGAGCCTAGTCCGGCGACGATGCGGGCCGTCTGAACCCGGAGCATCGTGGAATTAGACTCAGCGAACGATGAGGTGCGGCCTCGGAATTGACACCAAACTCACCCTGCTGGCGGCCGGGCTGACCTTTCTGCTCGCGCTTGGTCTCGGCGTCTGGAAGTACCGGCAGATCATGACGTCTGACGACCACCGGGCGCATCCCTACGTCGATATCGCACACCGGGCCGCTTTGCTCTACCCATTCGCGACTCTGCTGATCGCGGTTTTCGTCGAACTCAGCGCCTGGCCGGCATGGGTGAATCTCACCGCGGCGATGGTGGTCGTGTTCTTCTTCGTTTCGGCGACTGTCGGCTACATCATTCACGGCGTGTTACGCGACACCACCAACCAATTCGAGCATGTCACTCGCGGAAGCCAGGTGTCGATGGCATTGCTCATCGCCGGCGAGATAGGCGGTTTCGGAGTGGTTTTCGCAGGGTTCATCGTTGGCCAGCTCGTACGGTGAAGCGGCACACTGAAGCCATGGATCCGGTCACCGCGCTGCGACAGATCGCCTACTACAAAGACCGGGCCCGCGATGATCCCAGACGGGTGATGGCCTACCGTAAAGCCGCCGACGTCATCGAGGCCCTCGACGATGATGAGCGGGAGCGTCACGGCCAGGCCGACAGCTGGCAGTCGCTGCCGGGTATCGGGCCGAAAACCGCAAAGGTGATCGCGCAGGCCTGGTCCGGGCGCGAACCCGACGTTCTGGTCGAATTATGTGCTGCTGCAGCCGATCTCGGCGGCGGTGAAATCCGCACCGCGTTGCGCGGGGATTTGCATCTGCACTCGAATTGGTCGGACGGCTCGGCGCCGATCGAGGAGATGATGACCACCGCGTTGGCGCTGGGTCACGAGTACTGCGCGTTGACCGATCACTCTCCGCGGCTGACGATCGCCAATGGGTTATCGGCGGAGCGGCTGCGCAAACAGCTCGACGTGATCGACGGGTTGCGTGAACGGTTCGCACCGATGCGCCTCCTCACCGGGATCGAGGTCGACATTCTCGACGACGGCACCCTGGACCAGGAGCCCGAGCTACTGGCCCGCCTCGACATCGTTGTGGCCAGCGTGCATTCGAAGCTGTCGATGGATTCCGCGTCGATGACCCGCCGGATGGTGCTGGCCGTCTCCAACGAGCACACCGACGTGCTCGGCCACTGCACCGGTCGACTGGTTGCGGGGGATCGCGGTATCCGGCCCGAATCCAAGTTCGACGCGGAGGCGGTGTTCACCACTTGCCGTGACCACGGCACCGCTGTGGAAATCAATTCCCGGCCCGAACGCCGTGACCCGCCGACCCGCCTGCTGAGCCTCGCGCGCGACATCGGCTGTGTCTTCAGCATCGACACCGACGCGCACGCGCCCGGGCAGCTAGACTTCCTCGGCTACGGCGCCCAGCGTGCGCTGGGTGTCAGCCTGCCGGCCGACCGGATCGTCAACACCTGGCCGGTCGAGCAACTGCTGGCATGGACGGCCGCGTGAGGGTGAACCATCTAACCTAAGTCGGCTGTGCCACAACAACTCCTGCCTGGATGGCCGTCGCCGCCATGCGGGCGTCATAGGTAACCAGCGCTCGCAGGTCGAGGGCCGTTTGCGCCGCCGCGAGGTGAATGGCATCGAGGGTTCGGAGTTCCGCAGGCGGAAGAACGGCCGCAACGGCGAGGAGTCGCGTGGTCAGCGCAACAATGTCGAGTCGCGTCAGCAGCCGCCGCGCATGCGCAACCGCGGCCGCTGGTCCATGTCGCGACACCGTACGGATCAACTCCGTGCGCGTGAGCGCAGACGTGAAGCGGGTGTCCGCTGCGTGACCCTCGAGATAGCGTCGCAGTGCTGGCGACTCAGGCTCTGTGGAGACAAGTTTCACCAGCGCCGATGTGTCCAGATACAGCTTCATCAGCGCTCGTCTTCGCGGAGCCGTTCGAGCTCGGCGTACAGGCCGGGACCGAAATCGCCGGGCGGCTCCGCAAGTAGGTCTTCGTCGGATGAGGCGGGGATTACTTCGCCAGCCGCCACTAAATCGGCCCACGAATCACCGCCTGCAGGCACGATCCGTGCCACCAGCCGGCCACGCTGCGTCACCTCCACGGTCTCACCTGCCGCAACACGTGCAAGGTAGCGGCTAGCGTTCTGGCGGAGTTCACGGACACCGATACGCTGCATGTAGCACATAGTAGCACTTTCTGGCCGACTCAGTCCGGCAAGTGCGGCATCTCCAGGCCTGGGCCGCGGCCGACCAACACCGCGCGGGTGAGTGCGGACTTGCCGTAGCGGCGGTGCACCTCATCGACCGCCGCGTCGATGGCCAGCGGTCGCATCTCCGCCTCAGTGAACGGCAGCGACAGCTGTTGGGCACCACTGCGGTCGATCTCAGATATCGCGAACCCGACCAGCGTCAGTCCACGCTCCGCGATCGCGGGCGCCGCCGAGGCGACCAGCTGCCGGGCTGTGGCGAGGATGGGTTGCGTCGAGGACGTCGCCCACGGCAATGTGCGCGACCGGGTGGCCCGGCTGAAATCGTCGAACCGCAGGCGCAACAGGACCGTCCGCCCGGTACGCCCCGCCGCGCGCATCCGGGCGGTGATCCGGTCGATCAGGGCGACCACCACCGCGTCGATCTCGGCGGGGGACATGCGGTTACCGCGGCCCAGCGCACGCTGGGCCCCCACCGACCGTCGGCGCACACCGGTGGTCACCCGGCGGCGATCGATATTGCGGGACAGCGCGTACAGCTGGTGGCCCATCGCCCGACCCGCCAGCGAGGCCAGCATCGACTCGCTGAGCTCGGCCACGTCGGCGACGGTCTCGATGCCGTGCGCGCGCAACTTGACCACGGTCTTGGCGCCCACGCCCCACAGCCGGTGCACCGGCAAGGGGCGCAGAAACGCCAGTTCCTGATCGGGTGGCACCACAAGCAATCCGTCGGGCTTGGCTTGCTGGCTGGCGAGCTTCGCCAGAAATTTCGTCCGGGCGACCCCGACAGTGATGGGCAGCCCCACGCGGTCGCGCACCTCGGCACGCAGCCGGGCCGCTATCTGGACCGGCGTGCCGGAGACTCGGCGCAACCCGCCGACATCCAGGAAGGCCTCGTCGACTGAGATCGCCTCTACCAGCGGCGTGGTGTCGCGGAACACCTCGAACACCGCATCGCTGGCGCGCATGTAGGCGGCCATCCGCGGCGGTACCACCACGGCGTGCGGACACAGCCGTCGCGCCTGGGCGCCGCCCATCGCGGTGCGCACGCCATAGGCCTTGGCCTCGTAGCTGGCGGCCAGCACACCACCCCGCCGCCAACGATGACAGGCCGGCCGCGCAGCGTCGGGTCGTCACGCTGTTCGACCGACGCATAGAACGAATCCAGGTCCGCGTGCAGGATCGACTCGTCCACGAACATATGTTCGCACAGTGCTTGCGGCGGCGAGCCGGGCGAGCTAGCGGGTTTCGCTGTAGATGCTGGTGACCCAGATGTGCACCAGCGTGTCCAACACCCGAGCTTCCGGGACCGAGGGCTGTTCGGCGGCGAACGACGCGAACAACGCCCGCTCGTTCATCAGGTTCAGCGCAGTGGCGAGCTCCTGAGCCGGCAAGGTGTCCGGTGCGGCACCGCGCGCCCGCTCGGCTTCGATGACGGCGGCGGTATGCGTGATCCATTTCTGCATGAACGTCGACCACAACTGCCGAACATCGGCGCTGGTGTCTCTGGCGGCCCAACCGGCCCGGCTCACGCCCTTGTGCGACCCGAATGTCTGGAAGAACACGTTTATGCCGGTGCGCCACATATTGTCACGGTCCAGCGGCGGATTCTCGATGAGGGATTCCAACGCGGTGTCCGCCTCGGTGACCACCCGGTCCAGCAACGTCAGCAGCACCGCCTCCTTGGACGAGAAATAGAAGTAGAACGTGGGCCGGGAGATCCCGGCGCCTTTTGCCAGGTCGTCGACTGAGATGTCAGTCAGCGGCCGCTCCTCGAGAAGGCGCTCAGCGGTGGCGAGGATCGCCAATTCGCGGTCGTCGCCGGATGGGCGCGCGGAGCGGCGACCCCGGCTGAGACGGGTATGGACGGTGGCGGCGGGGATGGTCACGGCAGCCAGCTTACTCCGCGTCGACAATTTAAACACTATGTTGACTGGCTCGACATGGTGTTGATAGCGTGGGGTCCATGACTGAACACTTCGACGTCGTCATCGTGGGAGCCGGCATTTCCGGTGTGAGCGCGGCCTGGCACTTGCAAGATCGCTGCCCGACCAAGAGCTACGCCATCTTGGAAAAGCGGGAGAACATGGGCGGCACCTGGGACCTCTTCCGCTACCCCGGTATCCGCTCCGACTCGGATATGTACACGCTGGGCTTCCGCTTCCGGCCGTGGACCGGGCACCAGTCCATCGCCGAGGGCAAGCCGATCCTCGACTACGTCAAAAGCACCGCCGCGATGTATGGCATCGACAAGCACATCCGCTTCAACCACAAGGTGACCGGTGCCGACTGGTCGAGCGCCGAGAACCGCTGGACGGTGCACATCGACGCCGACGGCACCGAACGCACGATCTCTTGCTCCTTTTTGTTCCTGTGCAGCGGGTACTACAAGTACGAACAGGGCTACTCGCCGACGTTCGCCGGTTCTGAGGACTTCACCGGGCCGATCATCCATCCGCAGCACTGGCCCGAGGACCTCGACTACGCCGACAAGAACATCGTCGTGATCGGTAGCGGCGCCACCGCCATCACCCTGGTTCCCGCATTGGTGGACTCCGGCGCCAAGCACGTCACGATGCTGCAGCGCTCGCCGACCTACATCGTCTCCCAGCCCGACCAGGACCCGTGGGCGGCCAAACTCAAGTGGCTGCCCGCCGCCTTGGCCTACACCGTGATCCGGTGGAAGAACGTGTTCCGCCAGTCGCTGATGTATCAGGCCTGCCAGAAGCTGCCGCAGCGGATGCGCAAGATCTTGATGGACTTGGTCAGACGCCAGCTGCCCGAAGGCTATGACGTGGAGAAGCACTTCGGTCCGCGCTACAACCCGTGGGACCAGCGGCTGTGTCTGGTTCCCAACGGGGACCTGTTCCGCACCATCCGCCGCGGGCAGACCGAGGTGGTCACCGACACCATCGAGCGGTTCACGGCGACCGGCATCAAGCTGGACTCGGGTCGCGAGCTGCCCGCCGACATCATCATCACCGCGACGGGATTGAACCTGCAGCTCTTCGGCGGGGCGAGCGTCACCGTCGACGGGGAAGCCGTAGACCTGACCCAGACGATGGCCTACAAGGGCATGATGCTCTCCGGGCTGCCGAACATGGCCTACACGATCGGCTACACCAACATAGGGTGGACGCTGAAAGCCGACCTTGTGTCGGAGTTTGTCTGCCGCCTGCTGAACTACATGGACGCCAACGGTTTTGACACGGTGGTGCCCGAGCACCCCGGCCCGGACGTCGACGAGCGGCCATTCATGGAGTTCACCCCAGGCTACGTGCTGCGCTCACTGAACGAGCTGCCCAAGCAGGGCTCGCGCACCCCCTGGCGGCTGAACCATAACTACCTGCTCGACGTGCAGCTGATCCGGCGCGGCAAGGTGGCCGACGAGGGCCTGCGGTTTGCCAAACAGCCTGCCGCAGTGGCGGTTTAGCTCGGCGACGATGCGCCCCGAGGAGCGGGGCGAGGTGGGGGTACCTCCCGCTTGCGGGGACGAGCCGGGCAATCAGACTGAGTATCGATGCTCGCAGCAGTGACGACGATGCCGTCGTCGTCGCAATAGGCGAGATCGCCGGGCACGAACGTCACGCCACCCAGACTGACCGCGATGTCGCGCTCGCCGGCGCCGGTCTTGGTGCTCTTGCGGGGATTGGTGCCCAGCGCCTTGATGCCGATGTCGATGCCGCGCAGCGCGGCGGCATCCCGCACCGCGCCGTACACAACGAGCCCGGCCCAGCCGTTGGCGCGCGCCAACTCGGCGATGACGTCACCGACCAGCGCGGTGTGCAGGGAACCGGCGCCGTCGATCACCAGCACCCCGCCCCGACCCGGCTCAGAGAGCACCGACTTCAACAGGGCATTGTCCTGGAAACAGCGCACCGTGCTGATCGGTCCGGCGAATTGTGCGCGGCCCCCGAACTGGTGGAACTGAACATCGCAGCTGCGCACGTCGGGCCCGATGGCGTCGACCAGGTCGGCGGTCGCCCGGAAGGTCACGGTCACCGTGACATGCTAGGTGAAGCGTCGACGCAGTTGGCGCACCAGCAGCAATGCCAGCAGGCTGACCACGATGGCCACCGCCACTGAGACGGAGAGCCGGGTGGCTGAGGCCAGCGTCGTGTCCGGGGAGACCGGGTTGTTGGCTGCGGCCACAGCCGACTTCGCGTGTGCCGCCGCGTCTTTGGCCGCGGCGGCGAGCTGGCCGTTGGTCTCGATCCGAGGCTGGTCGCCCGGTTTCGGTGCGGAGCGCTCAGCGGCTTTAGCGGGGGCTTTCTTGGGCGGCGTCTTCTTGGCGGGCGCCTTTTTCGCCGGCGCCTTCTTGGCCGGTGCTTTCTGCGCCTTGGCGGCCGTGGCGGGCGCCTTCTTGGCCGGCGCCTTCTTCGCCGCCTTATCGGGCGCCTTGCCGGGTGGCGGTGTGGGCGGCTCCTCGGGCAGCTGTTCGGCTGGTGATGCAGGCGGCTCTGGTGGCGGGGTGGCCGCGTCGGGCGCCTCGTCGGCTGGCGGTGGTGGTGCGCCGTCGGGTTGGCTGTCGGGCCGATCCTGCGGGTCTGCCATGCGGCTGCTCCTTTGCAGTTTCTCGTCGGGTACGCCAGTCGCGAACGCCAGCGGTCGGAACCCATCATGCCAGCACGGGCGATCGCAGCATCCGCCGCCGTCAGGGGCTACGCCCGGTGCCGCACCGCCCACAATGCGCCCGCGGCGACGAGCACCACGGCGCCGACGGCAAACGGCCAGGCCGGGATGCCGCCCCCGGTGTCGGTGGCGAAGGCTGGGGGTCCGGGCTGGCCGGTGCCGGGCACCGTGAGCCGAAACGACCACGATCCCGAGACCACGTGCCCGTCGGCCGACGTCACTCGGTAGTTCACCGTATAGCTGCCGACCGGCCCCAGCGGTCGTAGGCCCACGCTGACGACGGCACCCTGCACCTGCGGTTCGCCGGTAGACCACACGTTAGCGTCGGGCCCGACAACCGTCATGGCCGCGAACGCGGTTTGCAGCGGCTCGTTGAAAGTCGCGCTCACCCGCGCTGGGCCGACCGTCAGCACGGCATTTTCGGGTGGGTCGGCGGACACCCGGGTGGAGTGCGCGGAGGCGACCGCGGTTGCGGTCACCATCGTTGCTGTCAGCAAAAAGCCCACCGCCGCCAGGCGCGCCATGCTTCTCATGCGCCGTTATGCCCGCCGTCGGGCCAGGGCGAGACTGACGCCCAGCGCGCCGACCAGCAGGGTCGCACCGGCCAGCAGGCGGGCAGCGTTATCGGGTGACGACTTCGACTGGTGCGGGGCAAGCTGAGCCGCCGGGCGGCCGAGGCTGTCTGGTGGGCGGGTCGACGGAGCGTGTTGGCGGGCGGACGACGCGTCACGGCGGTCAGGCCAACCCCAGCCGGGCCATCACGTCGGCGTCGATACCGTCGAGTTGTTTCGAGATCGCGGAGTGGGCCGCGCGCCGACGCGCGGCGGGCATATTCTCCGCGGCGGTGATAGCCGCCGACAGGTCGGTGAGCCGTTCGCTTACGGCGGCCACGAACTGTTTGGTCTCGGCGTCTTTCGGGTTCTTGTCTTGCACCGCCCGCAGCGATTGTTCGGCCCCCGCGACGCGAGCCGACAGCCGGGCGCCGTGCCCGGAGAATTGACCGATCTGGGCCAGCGGAACCCCGAGCCGATCAGCGCGACGCTGATCGATCAGCCCACGGGCCGCCATGGCCGCCCGGTACACCACCGGCATCACGATCGGAGCGAGCAGTCGAGACACCGTCAATGCTCGGCGGATACGTGTCGGCGACAGCAGCTTGCCCTCGCGCACCGCCTTGAGCTCGGCCTCAGCGGCCTTGAGCGCGGCCCGGTCGCTGTCGCGCTGAGCTTTCAGCTGCGCTTTGAGCGCTTGGGCCTCTGCGCGCAGAGCGGACTTGATGCGGCGCGCCTCGTTCTTCGCAGCCAGCTTGGCCTCAAGCTTGGCTCGGGTCTTGATCGCCCGGGCTTCGGCACGACGTGTCGTGCGGCTCTTTCGCTTGCCGAACAGGCCCATTCGCGGCCGCCTCCCGGTGTCTCGTTGACTGTCGCGGTGCGTTGTGCACGATCGAAGCCAACCCTAATCGGCGTGGATCGCCGGCATCGGGTCAGGTCGGATGGACAGGAGGGGTCGGTCACCGAGCAACTAGCGGCGAGCGCTACGGCGGCCAGCCTGTGGGGGTTGTGAACTGCTGCGTGTCGAGTGCATTCAAGTGTGCGTGAGTGTGTTCTGATCGGTTGTGACACTGGCGGATTGGGCGACGTTGGTGGGGATGAATCGGCATACCGCCTCTTACGGGTTTCGGGTGGGGACGTTGCCGATGCCCGGCCCGCACCGTCACAGGGCTAGGCGTCCAGATGCTCTTTGCGGCGCAGCTCGTCGACCCGATCCACGATGTCCTGCTGGGCCTCGGGAGACAAACCAATGGCCCGCGCCGCGATCCGGCGAACACCCTCATCACGCATCGTGGCCAGCCATGACAACTCCTTGTCGAGCTTCTCGTAGTACTCGTCGTCGGTGAAGTAGGCCGGCTTGATCCGGAAGAAGTTCGCAAGGGCGGCCATCGTCGCCGCCGACGGGTTCGTGCGGTTGCCAGAGCGTAGCTGCGATAGGTAAGGAGCCGACATCGTGATGCCCTCTGCCTTCAGCGCCGCAATCACCTCGGCGGAGGTGTGCGGCCCCCGCCCGGGCGGATACACCGTGTCGAACAGGCGGTTCAGGCGGGCAGCGAACGTCATGCTCATCAATATGACCTCCACCAGGTTGGGAGAACGGATGATTGCCTGCACGTATTTGCTGATCATGGTAGCGACAGTTGTCTCCACAACCAAGTGCAAACCTGAAGAAATTAGGGCTGACGACGGTGGGCTTCGCGATGACGCCCCGAAAAGCGACGAGCAGCTTTCCCCTTACATCCCCAAGGCAAGCGGATTCCGCGTCAAATACACAAGATGCACCAAGAAGAACTACGTAGCGGTTCGTCACCGTCGGATCAGCTGACAGGATCCGGTGGTCGACGCCCGCCGAATACACCCGGTGCCGGGCAACCAGCTGACCGCAGTGGCCGATCCAGAACCCGCTTTGCTGTCGGGTTCTCAGCGCCCACCACGGCGATCGCCCTGAAGGCGTGCTTGGCATGCTGGACCGGGAACCCCTGCGGGATCCATGCCGGACACAGTCGATCGCGAACCAGTGCCGGTCACGCGTCAGACCACTGCCGATGATCTCGCGGAGAGTACCGTGATGGTGCGCCGTCGGCGCAGAAAGGGCGCCGTTGCGGCGGTTGCCGCGACCAGCGCCACCGACGCTCCAACGAGTTGGTCAAGGCCCACGACCGGCTCGTCATCGAAGACCTCAACGTGTCCGGAATGCTGCGCAACCATCGCCTGGCCCGTGCCATCTCCGACGCGGGCTGGGCCGAGTTCGCCCGGCTGCTGGGCTCCAAACAGACCTGGCGCGGCGGCCAGATCGTCACCGCTGATCGCTGGTACCCGTCGAGTCGGCTATGCCCGGCTTGCGGGGCCATTCGCGACGAGCTGACGCTGGCCGATCGGGTGTTCACCTGCGGCTGCGGACATTCCGATGACCGCGACTGCAACGCCGCAGTGAACCTGGCTCGCTGGGGCCAGACCCACCACAATGCATCACCAGATCCCCGGACCTCCAAGCAATGGGGCCAG
>Ga0187766_10000145_pt1 | contig 35057 bp, 34 predicted proteins | sample 0216_QUI02_MP05__4_FD_132971 | JGI IMG/M metagenome (GOLD analysis project Ga0187766, IMG submission 132971) | Tropical peat soil microbial communities from peatlands in Department of Meta, Colombia - 0216_QUI02_MP05_20_MG | ecosystem: Environmental > Terrestrial > Soil > Wetlands > Peat ... | reverse complement strand
GGCGCGACCAGGCAGAGTGGATCACACCGGCGCGCCGCACCCACGAAGCGCTCGTCACCGACGATCTCGCCGACGCGGTCCGCCTTCGCATGCAAGCGCGGCGTGGCGCTGATCTGGTCTGCAGCAGAGAATCGAGCACGCCGTACGCGCTGCGCGGGATGTTGTACTGCGGCGCGTGCGGACGGCGGATGCAGGGCGCCGCTCGCGTCGGAAAGCGCGCGACCCGCATCCTTTACCGCTGCGAGCTGGGCAAGTCGCGTTCTGTGCCCGCCGAACTGGCCGATCATCCGCCTACGGTGTACCTGCGCGAGGACGCGGTGACACCTCGACTCGACGAATGGATTGCCAGCCTGGCCGACCCAGAAGACCTGGCGCGCGAACAGGACTCGGACCTGGCGGCCACCGCTCGATACGCCGCTCTGCAGCGCCAGCTCAGCGACGCCAACCGCAAGGTTGCCGCCCTCATCGCGGCAGTGGAGTCTGGCGTGGCCGTCGCGGACCTCACAGCCGCACTGCGACGACGCACCGCCGAGCGCGACGAGCTGAAGGTTCGTCTTGAGCGAGTCGAGCGACCCCGCGCCATGTCCGCCGCGCAGATCAGCGAGTTGGCCAAAGAGCTGGGTGGGCTGTCCACCGTGCTTAGCGACGCCACCGCAGCGGAACGCGCCGAGGTGTACGCGAGCCTCGACCTGCGTCTTGACTACGATCCGTACCAGCGGCGAGTGAAGGCAACCGCTGACTTTAGTCGTGTCGCCGGACGTGTCCGAGGGGGGACTTGAACCCCCACGCCCAGTAATAGGGCACTAGCACCTCAAGCTAGCGCGTCTGCCATTCCGCCACTCGGACAAACCAACCACAGGGGCTGGCAGCTAAGGCTATCGGATTCGGCAACGCGCACCCAAACCTGGCTTGGCGACGATGCGGGACGCGAGGGTCCCGAGGAGGAGCCGAGCAATCCAGCCCAAGCCCCTGCCGCAGTGGTAGGAAAGGTGACTGTGACAGTTGCGACCGGGGTACGCATCGACCCAGTCGATGACGTGGTCGATATTGTCAGCAGGTTGATCCGGTTCGACACCACCAACACCGGCGAACCCGACACCACCAAAGGCGAGGCCGAGTGCGCGTGGTGGGTGGCAGAGCAGCTTGCAGAGGTCGGGTATCAGGTCGAATACGTCGAGTCCGGTGCGCCAGGCCGGGGCAATGTGTTGGCCCGGCTCGCGGGCGCGGACGGTTCCCGCGGCGCGCTGCTGATCCATGGTCACCTCGACGTGGTGCCGGCCGAGGCAGCCGAGTGGAGCGTGCACCCGCTCTCCGGCGCCATCGAAGACGGCTATGTCTGGGGCCGCGGCGCGGTCGACATGAAGGACATGTTGGGCATGATGATCGTGGTGGCCCGGCACTTCCGGCGGGCCGGTGTCGTGCCGCCACGCGATTTGCTGTTCGCGTTCGTCGCCGACGAAGAGCACGGCGGCAAGTACGGGGCACACTGGCTGGTCGACAATCGGCCCGATCTGTTCGACGGTGTCACCGAGGCGATCGGGGAAGTCGGCGGCTTCTCGGTGACCGTGCCGCGCCGCAACGGCGGTGAACGCCGCCTCTACCTGATCGAAACCGCCGAAAAGGGCCTACAGTGGATGCGGCTGACCGCCCGCGGCCGGGCGGGCCACGGCTCCATGGTGCACGACCACAACGCGGTCACCGCCGTCGCCGAGGCGGTTGCCCGGCTGGGCCGCCACCAGTTCCCGCTGGTGTTCACCGACACCGTCGTCCAGTTCCTGGCCGCGGTGAGCGAGGAGACCGGCCACGCCTTCGACACCGCCTCGCCCGACCTGGAGGGGGCGATCGATAAGCTCGGTCCGATCGCCCGCATCGTCAAGGCGACGCTGCGCGACACGGCCAACCCGACGATGCTCAAGGCCGGGTACAAGGCCAACGTCATTCCCGCAACGGCGGACGCGGTGCTGGATTGCCGCGTGCTGCCCGGCCGGCAAGCGGCGTTCGAGGCCGAGGTCGACGACCTGATCGGTCCCGACGTGACCCGGGAATGGATCAGGGACCTGCCGTCGTACGAGACCAGCTTCGACGGTGATCTGGTCGATGCCATGAACGCCGCGCTGCTGGCCGCGGACCCCGACGCCCGGACGGTGCCCTACATGCTGTCCGGCGGGAGTGATGCGAAAGCTTTCGCGCGCTTGGGTATTCGCTGCTTCGGCTTCGCCCCGCTGCGGTTGCCCCCGGAGCTGGATTTCGCCGCGCTGTTCCACGGCGTGGACGAGCGAGTACCCATCGACGCGCTGAAGTTCGGCACCCAGGTGCTGGCACACTTCCTGACACACTGCTGATCGACACGAGAGGACTGACCATGATCGCGCCGCCCGACCCGTATGCCAGGCTGCCCAAGCTGCCGTCGTTTCACCTGACCTCGGACTCGATCACCGACGGACAGCCGCTGGCCACCGCCCAAATCAGCGGGATCATGGGCGCGGGCGGCCAGGATCTCAGCCCTCAGCTGAGCTGGTCGCGATTTCCCGAGGAGACCCGCAGCTTCGCGGTCACCGTCTACGACCCCGACGCCCCGACTCTGTCTGGGTTCTGGCACTGGGCGGTGGCCAACCTGCCCGCGTCCGTCACTGAGTTGCCCGAGGGTGTTGGCGACGGCCGTCAACTGCCGGGGAATGCGCTCACCCTGGTCAACGACGCCGGTATGCGGCGCTACGTCGGCGCTGCCCCGCCCCCCGGCCACGGCCCGCACCGCTACTACGTCGCGGTGCATGCCGTGAAGCTCGAAAAACTCGATCTCAACGAGGACGCCAGTCCCGCGTTTCTCGGATTCAACCTGTTCCAGCATGCGATCGCGCGAGCGGCCATCCACGGCATCTACGAGCAGCGGTAGCCGCGCGCCCACAAACCTACGCGGACGGCCCCTCGGGTTTGGGGGCTGCCGAACCGACCGCGTCGGCCAGGGAGGCGAACCCGCCGTCACGTAGCCGACGGGCAATGCCGTCGTGAATGTGCTTGGCCCACAAGCCTCCTCCGTAGACGAAGCCGGTGTAGCCCTGCAGCAGCGACGCACCCGCCGTGATGCGCTCCCAGGCGTCATCGGCGGTTTCGATGCCGCCGACGCTGATCAGCGCCAACCGATCGCCGACCCGGCTGTAGAGCCGGCGCAGCACCTCAGTGGCGCGCCGTGCCACCGGCGGCCCGGATATGCCGCCGGCGCCGAGCTCGTCGACCCCCGGTGTGGCCAGGCCGTCGCGCGAGACGGTGGTATTGGTGGCGACGATGCCGGCCAAGCCCAGCTCTACTGCCAGGTCTGCGATGTCGTCGATATCGGAGTCGCAGAGATCGGGCGCGATCTTCACCAGCAGCGGCGTCGAGGTCTCCGCGAGCACGGCTAACAGGATCGGGCGCAGCGACTCGACGGCCTGCAGGTCCCTCAGCCCCGGCGTATTCGGCGAGCTGACATTGACCACCAGATACGACGCCAGCGGGCCGACCAGCCGGGCACTTGCCCGGTAGTCGTCGGCGGCGTGGGTGGACGGGGTCGTCTTGGTCTTGCCGATGCTGACCCCGATCGGCACGTCGGGGCGGTGGCGTGCGAGCCGGATCGCCAGCGCCCCTGCGCCGTCGTTGTTGAACCCCAGCCGGTTGAGCAAAGCGCGATCGGCGGGCAGCCGGAACAGGCATGGAGGCGGATTGCCCGGCTGGGGGTGCGCGGTGACGGTCCCGACCTCGGCGTAGCCGAATCCCAGCGCACCCCAGGTAGCTAGTCCGGCGCCGTCCTTGTCGAAGCCGGCAGCCAGCCCGAGCGGTCCCGGGAAGCGTACGCCGAACACCGTGCTGGCCAGCACCGGGTCGCTCGGCGCCAACAGCCGGCGAAGTAGCCGGCGCGCCGGCGCGGCCGCGGTGACGCCACGCAGCGAGGCGAAAACCAGCGTGTGGATGCGTTCGGGCGGCACCAAAAACAGCAACCGGCGCACCACGTCATAGATCCGATGACGGTCTTCGCGCGGGCCGCTCACCGTCACAGTTCCGGCTGGTCGGCCCAACCGAGTTCGTCGATGGGGGACTTCTTGCGGCGCAACAACACCCGCCGGCTCCCGTCGGTGTAGAGCCGTACCCGGGTCAGCTCCCAGCCGCGGTACTCCGCTTCGATGGACAGCCGGGTGGAGGCGCTGACCCTGGTCACCTCTGGCGGCAGGCGCAACGGCACCCACTCGTACTCGTCGGACATCTCGGTGTCCCACCCCGCGGGCAGCCGCCTCCGCCGCGCCGCAGTCAACGGGGACCCACCGCATGCTCGATGACCTGGACTCCGGCGCCGGACCCCGACATGACATACAACGTGCCCGACGCATCGTCGAAGGCCAGCGAGTTAGGTTGCCGCACGGTTGGGTAACGTACCTTTCGACGGGGGTTCCGGTGGTCAGATCGTAACCAATGACAAAGTTCGCTGCGGGCTGGGATACCCCACGCGGGCTCACGGCACCCGGCCAGACCGTATGGGGCCTGCCGCACCGGGTGGGCCTGGCGCAAGAGCAGCGGGTCGACCCCGAACACCAGCAGCTGGCCGCCGCGAGTATCAGCGACCACCACCCGGCCCAGCGGATCGGCGGCCAGGGTGGGGCGAGGATATGGTCGCGACGTCGACACGGTCCATGCTCGACATCGACTAAACCGACGAGCGCAGCCTAACGGCAGCCGTCCGCGACGCGGTAGCCACACCCGAGCCGGTGTCCCGATAGCTTCCGCGTACACCAGGTACGGTCGTCGTCGTGACTGCGGCCCCGGCGATGTGTTGGTGGCAGGTCGTCGGTTTGGCCGTGGTGCAGGGTCTCACCGAGTTCTTGCCGGTGTCATCCTCGGGACACCTGGCGATCGCGTCGCGCATGTTCTTCGGCGGTGACGCTGGCGCCTCGTTCACCGCGGTCACCCAGTTAGGCACCGAGGCTGCCGTGCTGGCCTATTTCGCCCGGGACATCGTGCGCATCGGCAAAGCCTGGTTTCACGGATTGTTCGTCTCCTGGCAGCGCACCGCTGACTACCGCCTCGGCTGGTACGTCATCATCGGGACCATTCCGATCTGCGTACTGGGTCTGGTGTTCACCGATGACATCCGCTCGGGTGCGCGCAACCTCTGGGTGGTGGCGGCGGCGCTGGTGGCGTTCTCGGGGGTGATCGCTGTCGCCGAGTACGTGGGTCGCCAGTGCCGCCACGTCGAGCACCTGAATTGGCGAGATGCCATCGTCGTGGGCGTTGCCCAGACGCTGGCACTTGTCCCGGGTGTCTCCCGCTCCGGGGCCACCATCAGCGCTGGGCTGGTCCTCGGGCTCGACCGCGAGCTGGCCGCTCGATTCGGCTTCTTGCTGGCCATTCCGGCGGTGTTCGCGTCCGGGTTGTTTTCGCTGCCGGACGCCTTCCACCCGGTCCGGGAGGGCATGAGCGCGACCGGCCCCCAGCTGCTGGCGGCGACGCTGATCGCGTTCGTCGTCGGCTTCGCCGCGATCGCTTGGTTTCTACGGTTTCTGGTGCGCCACAGCATGTACTTGTTCGTCGGCTATCGGGTGGCGGTCGGGGTTGGTGTCCTGATCCTGCTGGCCACGGGAGCGCTGGCTGCGACATGACCGTCATCTTGTTACGACATGGGCGGTCCATCTCGAATACCGCGCACGTCCTGGCCGGCCGCTCCGAGGGGATCGACCTCGACGAAACTGGCCGCCAGCAAGCCGCGGAGCTGATCGATCGGATCGGTGAACTGCCGATCCGGGCCGTGGTGTGCTCGCCGCTGCTGCGTTGCCGACGCACTGTCGAACCGCTCGCCGGCGCGCTGGGCCTCGAGCTCCTCGTCGAGGAGCGGCTCTCGGAAGTCGACTACGGCGAATGGACGGGCCGCAAAATCGCCGACCTGGCCAAGGACCCATTGTGGGCAGTGGTCCAGGCCCATCCCAGCGCGGCGGTGTTTCCCGGCGGTGAAGGGTTGGCGCAGGTGCAGGCGCGGGCCGTGGCCGCCGTCCGCGAACACGACCGGCGGCTGGCCGATCAGCACGGCGGCGACGCGCTGTGGCTGGCGTGTACCCACGGCGACGTCATAAAGGCGCTGGTCGCCGACGCGCTCGGCATGCATCTGGACAGTTTTCAGCGCGTGACCGTCGATCCCGGGTCGATGAGTGTGATCCGCTACACCCAGCTGCGGCCGTTTGTGCTGCACGTTAACCACACCGGCGAACGGCTGACGGCTGGGCTGACGGCACCAGCGCCGGACGATGAGGCGCCGCCCGGCGACGCGGTGGTGGGCGGCTCCACGGGCTGACACCGATTACCCCGCTCCCCATCGGCGCGTATCGTCGCGACTGAGCGGGTACAACTGGGTAATAGCGGGTACAACTGGGTAATTACGAAGCAACGGCAACCGCCGGTATTTTGGAGATGCCATGCCTCGCGCAATCCATGTTTTCCGTACACCCGACCGCTTCGTTGCCGGGACTGTCGGCGAGCCCGGAAATCGCACCTTCTACCTGCAGGCGGTGCACGACTCCCGGGTGGTGTCGGTGGTCTTGGAGAAGCAGCAGGTCGCGGTGCTCGCCGAGCGCATCGGAGCGCTGCTGTACGAGGTGCATCGCAGGTTCGGCACACCGGTACCGCCGGAGACCACCGAGGTCGAAGACCTCAGTCCGTTGATCACCCCTGTCGACGCCGAGTTCCGGGTCGGGACCATGGGCCTGGGCTGGGATTCCGAGGCCCAGACCGTGGTGGTCGAACTGCTGGCCGCCACCGACAACGAGTTTGACGCGTCGGTCGTGCTTGACGACACCGAGGAGGGTCCCGACGCGGTACGGGTGTTCTTGACACCGGAGTCGGCACGGCAGTTCGCGACCCGCTCCTACCGCGTCATCTCAGCAGGCCGCCCACCCTGTCCGCTATGCGACGAACCGCTAGACCCCGAGGGACACATCTGCGCGCGCACCAACGGCTACCGGCGTAGCGCGTTGCTCGGGTCTGACGATGACCTCGAGAACTGACGATCGTGAGGTGTTGCGGTGCGGCGAGTTGACGGTGCTCGGACGCATTCGCTCGGCGAGTAACGCTACCTTCCTGTGCGAGTCGACGCTGGACGAGCGCAGTGTGCACTGCGTCTACAAGCCGATCGCCGGTGAGCAGCCGCTGTGGGATTTCCCCGAGGGAACCCTGGCCGGCCGGGAACTGGGCGCTTACCTGGTGTCGACGCAGCTGGGCTGGAATATTGTGCCCTACACCATCATTCGTGACGGACCGGCGGGTGTCGGCATGCTGCAGCTGTGGGTGGACCAACCCGGCGACGCAGCGGACTCCGATCCCGATCCGGGACCCGACCTGGTCGATCTGTTTCCGGCCGGCAAGCTGCCCCCGGGATATCTGCCGGTTCTGCGGGCCTACAACTACTCCGGCGACGAGGTCATGTTGAGCCACGCCGACGACATCCGGCTGCGGCGGATGGCGGTATTCGACGTGTTGGTCAACAACGCCGACCGCAAGGGCGGCCACATCCTGCACGGCGTCGACGAGCATGTGTACGGTGTCGACCACGGTGTGTGCCTGCACGTCGAGGACAAGTTGCGCACAGTGCTGTGGGGCTGGGCCGGCAAGCCCGTCGACGACGAGACGCTGGACGCGATCGCGGGGCTCGCCGACGCGCTCAGCGGCCCGCTCGCTGACGCGCTGACCGAGCAGGTCACTCGCCGGGAGATCGCGGCGTTACGCCGACGCGTTCACGCGCTGCTGGATAACCCCGTGATGCCCAGTCCGAACCGACATCGCCCCATTCCGTGGCCGGCGTTTTAGTGCTCTCTCGGTGTTTCGATCCGGTGAAGGGGCTCATTCCTCACGGGAACACGACTAGCCCATCACGTCGCACGGTCACATTTGCCACATGGGTCTCGCCTAGGCACGGCACACAGTTTGCCCACCCGTGGGCGACAATGTGGGGGCGCTGGGCCCGAAGCCGGCACGAGCACGTCGAACTCGATTTCACGAGTAGCGCCGTCAGAATCTGGCAAGCGACGGTTCAGTCGACAGGTTGTCGCTCAGCGAGGCGGGCACAACGAGCACCCTTCGTTCGCGGAGGCTCATGTGGCGGATGTGACAATCCACCGCAGAGCGCTGCACTAGCCGCGTTCAGCGGCTGGCCGCGCCGTCCAGCGTCTCGATCGCATCGGCGACATCCACGATGCAGATCCTCGCGCATCTCGATGCCCTCACACCGAAATCAGTACATGTGTTCAGGTTGGCAATACTGGACCGGGTGAGCCCGACCCCTCAAGACCTGACCGACGCGGCGCTGGCCGCCGATCTGGCCGAAGACGCCGGGAAGCTGTTGCTGGCGGTGCGCGAGGAGATCGGGTTCGACCATCCGTGGGCGCTCGGCGATGCTGGTGACCGCCGGGCGAACTCGCTGCTGTTGCGGCGGCTGCGCGCCGAACGGCCGGGTGACGCGGTGCTCAGCGAGGAAGCCTATGACGATCTGACCCGGTTGCGCGCTGATCGGGTGTGGATCATCGACCCGGTGGACGGCACGCGCGAATTCTCCACATCCGGACGCGCCGACTGGGCGGTGCACGTGGCGTTGTGGCAACGTGACGGCGGCCCGAACGGTGCCGTCACCGACGCGGCGGTCGCACTGCCCGCGGTTGGTGAGCTCTACCGCACCGATAGCGTCGCCGTGGACATGTCCCCCCATTCCGGGCCGATCCGGATCACCGCCAGCTCCAGCCGGCCACCTGCGGTGCTTTACCGGCTGCGCGACCAGCTGGACATCGAGACGGTGCGGATCGGTTCCGCCGGGGCGAAGGCGATGGCCGTAGTCAAGGGGGATGCGGACGCGTACATCCACGCGGGCGGGCAGTGGGAGTGGGATTCAGCCGCACCGGCAGGCGTGGCGTTGGCGGCGGGCCTGCACGCGTCCAGGTTGGACGGGTCGGAACTCGTCTACAACCAGCCCGATCCGTATCTGCCCGACTTGTTGATGTGCCGCCCCGAACTGGCCGACGTGTTGCTGGGTGCCATCCGGTCGCCGGGCTAGACGCGATTGCCCGGCTCCTCCTCAGGCCGCCGCGCGGCCTGCATCGTCGCCGGGCTAGACCCGATTGCCCGGCTCCTCCTCAGGCCGCCGCGCGGCCTGCATCGTCGCCGGGCTGAAGCCACACCTTACAGTCGACGGTATGGAATCGTGGTCGGCCGCACTGGCTCCGGTGTTACCGGGACGCGGCCCGGACCTACGGCTGTACGACACGGCCGATCGCCAGGTGCGCCCGGTGGCACCCGGTCACACCGCAACCATGTACGTCTGCGGGATCACGCCGTATGACGCCACTCATCTGGGCCACGCCGCCACCTATCTGGCGTTCGACCTGGTGCACCGACTATGGCTGGACATCGGTCATGACGTGCGCTACGTCCAGAACATCACCGACGTCGACGATCCGCTGTTCGAGCGCGCCGAGCGAGACGGCGTCGACTGGCGCGACCTCGCGGCGCGCGAGGTCGCCTTATTCGGCGAAGACATGGCGGCGCTGCGGGTGCTGCCGCCGCACGACTACGTTGCAGCCACCGAGGCCATCGAAGAAGTGGTCGAGGTCGTCGAAAAAATGCTGGCCTCCGGGGCGGCGTACGTCATTGACGACGAATACCCCGACGTCTACTTCCGGGCAGATGCCACGCTGCAGTTCGGCTACGAGTCCGGCTATGACCGCGACACCATGCTTCGGCTGTCCACGCAGCGTGGCGGGGATCCGCACCGGCCGGGCAAGAACGACGAGCTAGACGCCCTGATGTGGCGGGCGGCGCGGCCCGGGGAGCCGAGTTGGCCTTCGCGGTTCGGCCCTGGCCGGCCGGGCTGGCATGTCGAATGCGCGGCGATCGCGCTCAGCCGCATCGGCACCGGCCTGGACATCCAGGGTGGCGGTACCGACCTGATTTTCCCGCATCACGAGTTCACCGCCGCGCACGCCGAATCCGTCAGCGGCGAACGGCGATTCGCCCGCCACTACGTACACGCCGGGATGATCGGCTGGGAAGGGCACAAGATGTCCAAGAGCCGCGGCAACCTGGTATTCGTGTCGACGCTGCGCGGGCAAGGTGTCGACCCGTCGGCGATCCGGTTGGGTCTGCTGGCCGGGCACTACCGCGCGGACCGCTTTTGGGACGCCCAGGTGCTCGACGAGGCCATTGCGCGGCTGCACCGGTGGCGCACCGCGACCGCGCTGCCCGCAGGCCCGGACGCCGCGGACACCATCGCCCGGCTGCGCCAGTACCTGGCTGACGACCTGGACACTCCCAAAGCCATTGCGGCCCTTGATGGTTGGGCCACTGACGCGCTGGAGTATGGTGGCCATGACGCCGGGGCACCTCGGGCGGTGGTCACCGCGGTGGATGCGCTGCTGGGTGTGCGGTTGTAGTCGTCGCGCCGTTGGGTGATCTAGCGCACACATCGGTGTACCTTTCGGTTTATGGCATCTGTGAACTCCCAAGTCGTCTTCATCACCGGCGGTGGCCGCGGAATCGGCGCCGAAACCGCCCGTCGGCTCCACCACAAGGGCGCCAAACTGGTGCTGACCGATCTGGACGAAGGTTCGCTGAAACAGCTGGCCGCTGAACTCGGCGACGAGAGAGTGCTGACCGTGATCGCCGATGTGCGCGACCTGTCGGCCATGCAGGCCGCGGCCGCCAAGGCCGTTGAGCTCTTCGGGGGCATCGACGTCGTCGTAGCCAATGCAGGGATTGCCAGCTATGGGTCCCTGCTGCAAGTCGATCCGGAGGCGTTCAAGCGGGTCATCGACATCGATGTGCTCGGTGTCTTTCACACCGTGCGTGCCACGCTGCCGGCGGTGATCGAACGCCGCGGCTACGTGCTGATCGTCTCGTCGCTGGCCGCATTCGTAGCCCCTCCCGGGATGGTGTCCTACGACACGTCGAAGGCCGGCGCCGAGCACCTCGCCAACGCGCTGCGACTGGAGGTCGCGCATCGGGGCGTCAGCGTCGGCTCGGCCCACATGTCCTGGATTGACACCGACCTCGTCCGCGACACCAAGGCCGACCTGCCGTCATTCCGGGAAATGTTGGCGAAGCTGCCCTGGCCGTTGAACCTGACCACTTCGGTGGAGGCGTGCGCGGCTGCGTTCGTCGCGGGGATCGAGGGCCGCAAGAGCCATGTCTACTGCCCGGACTGGGTGGGGTTGTTCCGCTGGCTCAAGCCGGTGTTGTCCACCCCGCTGGGTGAGTTCGCCATCCGCCGATTCACTCCGGAATTGTTGCCCCGCCTGGACGCCGAAGTCGCCGCCCTCGGCCGCTCCACCAGCGCTATCACCGAAGGCTTGGAGAAGCGGCAGGGCAAACGGTAATAGCGGCCCCCTGGGCCCAAAGTGCGCTGTGCTTGATTGCCCGGCTCCTCAGCGGGCCGTCCTGGCGCAGAGAGCTCTAGCGTCCGAAACCGGGGCGGCGGCGTCGCAGGTAGCGCTCGAACTCGGCGGCCAGCGCGTCGCCGTCGATATTGCCCAGGGCCTCGTGCATGTCGACCTCGGCGTCGCCGCGCTGCTCCAGTGACTGCACGTATTCGGCCAGGTCGTCGTCTTCGGCGGTCATCTCGGTGACCGCCTGCTCCCACTCCTCGGCCTGCGCGGGCAGGTCGCCCAGCGGCACCTCGATGTCGAGCACATCTTCGACGCGGCGGAGCAACGCCACCGTCGCCTTCGGGTTCGGTGGCTGCGACACATAGTGCGGCACCGCCGCCCAGAACGTCACTGCCGGGATCCCGGCGGCTACGCAGGCGTCCTGGAACACTCCGGCGATCCCGGTCGGCCCCTCGTAGCGGGTTTCCTGCAGGCCGAAGCGCCGCGCCGACTCGGGGGAATAGGCCGCGCCCGAGACCGGCACCGGCCGGGTGTGCGGGGTGTCGGCCAGCAGCGCCCCGAGGATCACGACGGTGTCGACATTGAGCTTGTCGGCGATGGCCAGCAGCTCGGCGCAGAACGTGCGCCAGCGCATGTTCGGTTCCACACCGTGCATCAACACGATGTCGCGGTCGCTGCCCGGCGGGCGGCAGTGTGAAATCCGCATCGATGGCCACACCAGCTCCCGGGTGACCCCGTCGACCTGGCGGATTACCGGGCGATTCACCTGGTAGTCGTAGTAGGCCTCGTCGTCGATCTCGACGATCGGGTCGGCCTCCCAGATGGCGTCCAGGTGCTCCAGCGCATCGCTGGCCGCGTCGCCGGCGTCGTTCCACCCCTCGAACGCCGCCACGGCGATCGTGTTGTGCAGTTCGGGCAGCGCGGCGCTGGCATCCGGCGGAATCACAGCATCAGCGTACGGCTTGTGGCAGGCCGTTCGCGCAGTGACGAACAAAGCCATTTGGATAGGACAGCTATGCTCGCGGAGGTGACTGTTCCTAACGATCATGTCTACGACACCGACCTGCTCGATACCTTGTCGCAGCGTGTCATGGTGGGCGACGGTGCCATGGGCACCCAGTTGCAGGCCGCCGATCTCACGCTCGACGACTTCCGCGGGCTGGAGGGCTGCAACGAGATCCTCAACGAGACCCGGCCCGACATCCTCGAGCGCATCCACCGCAACTACTTCGAAGCGGGCGCGGATGCCGTGGAGACCAACACGTTCGGCTGCAACCTGTCCAACCTCGGCGACTACGACATCGCCGACCGGATCAGGGACCTGTCGCAGCAGGGTACGGCGATCGCGCGCCGGGTCGCCGACCAATTGTCCACCCCCGAGCGCAAACGCTATGTGTTGGGATCGATGGGGCCGGGCACCAAGCTGCCGACCCTGGGACACGCCGAGTACGCGCTGATCCGCGACGCTTACACCGAGGCGGCACTCGGCATGCTCGACGCCGGCGCCGACGCCGTCCTGGTGGAGACCTGCCAGGATCTGTTGCAGCTCAAGGCCGCGGTCCTGGGATCACGGCGGGCGATGGCGCAGTCCGGGCGTCACATCCCGCTGTTCACCCACGTCACCGTCGAGACCACCGGCACGATGCTGCTGGGTAGCGAGATCGGTGCGGCCCTGACGGCCGTCGAGCCGCTCGGCGTCGACATGATCGGCCTCAACTGCGCGACCGGGCCGGCCGAAATGAGCGAGCACCTGCGGTATCTGTCCAAACACGCCCGCATCCCGGTGTCGGTGATGCCCAACGCGGGCCTGCCCGTGCTGGGCGCACGCGGCGCCGAATACCCGCTGCAGCCAGACGAATTGGCCGAGGCGCTGGCCGGTTTCATCGCCGAATTCGGGCTATCGCTGGTCGGCGGTTGCTGCGGCACCACCCCCGAACACATCCGGCAGGTCGCCGCCGCGGTGGCCAAGTTCAACAACGGGGAGGCAACCCGCGGCGAGCGTCAGGTCACCTACGAGCCGTCGGTGGCGTCGCTGTACAGCGCCACCACGTTCGCGCAGGACGCTTCGGTGCTGATGATCGGCGAGCGGACAAACGCGAACGGCTCCAAGGCTTTCCGCGAAGCGATGATCGCCGAGGACTACCAGAAATGCCTCGACATCGCCAAGGACCAGACCCGCGACGGGGCGCATTTGCTGGATCTGTGCGTCGACTATGTGGGCCGCGACGGTGTCGCCGACATGACGGCACTGGCCAGCCGGCTGGCTACCGCGTCGACGCTGCCGATCATGCTGGACTCCACCGAAACCGCGGTGCTGCGAGCGGGTTTGGAGCACCTTGGCGGGCGCTGTGCCATCAACTCGGTCAACTACGAGGACGGCGACGGCCCGGAATCCCGATTCCACAAGACCATGGAGTTGGTGGCCGAGCACGGCGCCGCGGTGGTGGCGCTGACCATCGACGAGGACGGCCAGGCCCGCACCGCCGAGAAGAAGGTGGCCATCGCCGAGCGGCTGATCAACGACATCACCCGGAATTGGGGTGTGGAGGAATCGTCGATCCTGATCGACTGCCTGACCTTCACCATCGCCACCGGACAGGAGGAGTCGCGCCGGGACGGCATCGAGACCATCGAGGCGATCCGTGAGCTCAAGAAACGCCACCCGAATGTGCAGACCACACTGGGGTTGTCCAACATCTCGTTCGGACTGAATCCGGCTGCGCGCCAAGTGCTCAACTCGGTGTTCCTGAATGAATGCCGGGAAGCGGGGCTGGATTCGGCGATCGTGCATGCGTCGAAGATCCTGCCGATGAACCGCATTCCTGACGAACAAGGCCAGGCCGCCCTTGACTTGGTCTATGACCGGCGCCGCGAGGGGTACGACCCGCTGCAGGAGCTGATGCAGCTCTTCGAGGGGGTGTCCGCGGCCTCGTCGAAGGAGACACGCGCGGCCGAACTGGCCAAACTTCCCCTGCTGGAGCGGCTGGCGCAGCGCATCATCGACGGTGAGCGCAACGGCCTGGAGGCCGATCTCGACGAGGCGATGACGCTGAAGCCCCCGCTGGAGATCATCAACGACAACCTGCTTGCCGGTATGAAGACCGTCGGTGACTTGTTCGGCTCCGGGCAGATGCAGCTGCCGTTCGTGCTGCAATCAGCGGAGGTGATGAAAGCCGCTGTCGCCTACCTGGAACCGCATATGGAGAAGTCCGACGACGACTCCGGTAAGGGCCGGATCGTGCTGGCCACGGTCAAGGGCGACGTGCACGACATCGGCAAGAACCTCGTCGACATCATCTTGACCAACAACGGATACGAGGTGATCAATCTCGGTATCAAGCAGCCGATCGGCAACATTTTGGAGGCGGCGGAGGAAAAAAGTGCTGACGTGGTCGGAATGTCGGGCCTGCTGGTGAAGTCCACCGTAGTGATGAAGGAAAACCTCGAGGAAATGAACACTCGCGGGGTCGCCGACAAGTTCCCGGTGCTGCTCGGCGGCGCGGCGTTGACCCGCACCTACGTGGAAAGCGACCTCGCCGAACTCTACGAGGGCGAAGTGCATTACGCGCGAGACGCTTTCGAAGGCCTGAAGTTGATGGACACCATAATGAGCGCCAAGCGGGGGAAGGCGCCGGACACGGAGAGTCCGGAGGCCATCGCCGCCCGCGAGAAGAAAGCCGAGCGCAAGGCCCGTCACGAACGATCGAAACGGATTGCGGCGCAACGCAAAGCTGCCGAGACGCCGATACAAGTGCCTGAACGCTCCGACGTCGCGGCCGATGTCGAGGTGCCGACGCCGCCGTTTTGGGGTTCGCGGATCGTCAGGGGTCTGGCGGTGGCCGACTACACCGGGCTGCTCGACGAGCGTGCGTTGTTTTTGGGCCAATGGGGTTTACGCGGCGTGCGCGGCGGTCAGGGCCCGGCCTACGAAGACCTGGTCGAGACGGAAGGCCGACCGCGGCTGCGGTACTGGCTGGACCGGTTGTCCACCGACGGCGTCCTGGCACACGCCGCGGTGGTGTACGGCTACTTCCCGGCGGTGTCGGAGGGTGATGACGTCATCGTGCTCACCGAGCCCAAGTCTGATGCCCCCGAACACTTCCGGTTCACCTTCCCGCGCCAGCAGCGCGGCCGCTTCCTGTGCATCGCGGATTTCGTCCGGTCACGAGATTACGCGAGCAGGGCCGGTCAGGTTGATGTGTTGCCACTCCAGCTGGTGACGATGGGGCAGCCCATCGCCGACTTCGCCAACGAGCTGTTCGCGTCCAATGCCTATCGCGACTACCTTGAGGTCCACGGCATCGGCGTGCAGCTCACCGAGGCGCTGGCCGAGTATTGGCACCGGCGCATCCGCGAGGAGCTGCGGTTCTCCGGGGACCGGGCGATGTCGGCCGAGGACCCCGAGACCGTCGAAGACTACTTCAAACTCGGCTACCGCGGTGCCCGCTTTTCGTTCGGTTACGGGGCCTGTCCGGACCTAGAGGACCGGGCCAAGATGGTGGCGCTGCTGGGGCCCGAACGCATCGGGGTGACGTTGTCAGAGGAGTTCCAGCTTCATCCCGAGCAATCGACCGACGCCTTTGTGCTGCACCATCCCGAGGCCAAGTACTTCAACGTCTGACGAAGCGCTCAGCCGCGCCCCAAACCGTTGAGGTAAGCCGCCCCCGCGGCCCGCGACTCGGGATCCCGCAGCGCGGTGACCAGCGAATCCGCGTCATTCCAAGCCCGGGCGGTGCCGACCATCCCCTCGGTCACCGCGTTCGTGTGACGCTTGGTGGCGGTCAAGGTCAACGCCGACTTGCCGACCAACACACCCACCAGCTCGTCGACCGCGCTGTCAAGACCTGACATGGGAACCACCTGGTTCAGAAAGCCCGCCGCCATTGCTTCGGCGGCGCCGAAGGGGCGGCAGGTCATCACCAGCTCCTTGGTCCGGGCCGGGCCGATCTCCCTCACTAGCCTGGGGATGCCTCCCCAGGCCAGTGGGATCCCCAGGTCGACTTCGGGGATCGAGAAGCGAGTGTCGTCCGCGGCGATACGCAAGTCGCAGGCCGCGGCGAGCACCACCGCACCGCCGACGCAGTGGCCGTGAATCCTGGCGACGGTCACCGCCCTCATCTCCTCAATCGCCTCGGCCATCCGCCGCCCGGCATCAGCCGCCTGCCGCGCCACGACGGCGGAGGCCGTTGTCGGTGTCATGTCACCTTGGCCACCCGCTGGGGCGAAAGCTGCGAGATCCGCCCCGGCGCTGAAGGCGCGCCCCCGGCCACCGACCACCACCACCTTCACGTCCGGCACGGTGTCGAGATGGCCCGCAGCTGCTATCAGTTCGTTCAAGGTTGTCGCGCCGAGCGGGTTCAGCTTCTCTGGCCGGTTCAGGGTGATATCTGCCCTCGCGCCGTCGACTGTGACCTCGATCTCGGTGAACTGCATGCCTCACGGTACGTCGTCGGCTGGAGCTGATGGACCGGCTCGTCCCGTAAGCGGGAGGTCCACCTCGGGCACTCCCGCCCGCATCATCGCCGGGCAGGTGGCTATCCTGTGGCCAGTCAGCCCCGGAGAAACGTACAGATGGCAAAGGTCAGTGTTCGCTACATCGTCAATGACGTGGATGCCGCCATCGCCTTCTACTGCGGCCAGCTTGGGTTCCACGAAGGCATGCATCCGGCGCCGGGGTTCGCGATGCTCTCGCGCGGAGATCTGCGGCTCGTGCTCAGCAGACCCGGTGGCGGGCCCGGCGGCGGCCAGGCCATGCCGGACGGCACGCTGCCCACGCCGGGGGGCTGGAACCGCTTCTCGATCGAGGTGACTGACCTGGAGGCCACGGTCGCGCGGCTGCGCGCGGCCGGTGTCCACTTTCGCAATGACATCGTCGTCGGCGTGGGCGGTAAGCAGATCCTCGTCGATGACCCGTCCGGAAACCCGGTCGAACTTTTCGAGCCCACCCTCCCGGAGGGCCGCCTGGGTCGCCCCGGTGAAGAAGACGGTTAGGTCGGAGGTTGCTCACGGATGGAACGACGTCCGATGGCGGGTGAGGGTGCCCTCGGGAGTGCGCCCTCGGCGCTTCCCGAGGAGGGATTATCGTCCGCTGGCAGGTCGGTCCGGGTCGCGTCAGTGGCTGCCCTCGGTGGGCTGTTATTCGGCTACGACATCTCGGTGATCAACAGCGTGGTAGCCGCGCTGCAGGACGAATTCAAGATCGGCAACGCGGTGCTGGGCTTTACTGCGGCCGCGGCGCTGCTGGGTGCCGCGGCCGGAGCGATCATCACCGGACGTATCGCCGACCGCGTCGGGCGTCTGCCGGCTATGAAACTTGCTGCGACGCTCTTCTTCGTCTGCGCGCTGGGCAGCGGCCTGGCGGCCAAAATCTGGCTCTTGGTTGCCTTTCGCATCCTCGGCGGCGTCGGGATCGGGGTTGCCTCGGTTGTCACCCCCGCGTATATCGCGGAAACCTCGCCACCGCGTATCCGCGGCCGGCTCGGCTCACTCCAGCAACTCGCCATCGTGTCCGGTATCTTCTTGGCGTTGGTGGTGGACTGGCTGCTGGCCGGTATCGCGGGTGGTCCACACGCGCACTTGTGGTTGGGCCTGCCCGCTTGGCGCTGGATGTTCCTTGCGGACGCGATTCCGGCCCTGGTCTACGGCACGCTGGCCTTCACCATCTCGGAGTCACCGCGTTACCTCGTTGCGGCACAACGAATTCCGGAGGCTCGCCAAGTGATCTCGATGCTATTTGGTGAGCGCAACGTGGATATCATCGTGAACCGGATCTCCGAGACGCTGAGACGGGAAATCCCGCCGTCGTGGCGTGACCTGCGAAAGCCTGCCGGCGGCGTGTACGGGATCGTCTGGGTGGGCCTGGGACTGGCGGTCTTTCAGCAATTCGTCGGCATCAACGTAATCTTCTTCTACTCGCGAGTGCTATGGCAGGCTGTAGGATTCGCCGAGAGTTCGTCGTTTGCGATCGCTGTGGTTACCGCGGTGATCAACGTCCTCATCACCTTGATCGCGATCGCCCTCATCGACAAGACCGGCCGCAGGCCGCTGCTGCTGACCGGGTCGGCCGGCATGGCGTTGATGCTGACGACGATGACGGTCGTGTTCGCCAGCGCCCCGGTCATCGATGGCAAGCCGCACCTCGGCGGCGCTTCCGGGCCGATCGCATTGATCGCCGCCAACGTCTTCGTCATCGCGTTCGGCGTCTCATGGGGGCCGATCCTGTGGGTGCAGCTCGGGGAGATGTTCTCCAACCGCATCCGGGCTGCCGCGCTCGGGCTGGCGCTCGCTGCCCAGTGGATGGCCAACTGGACGATCACGGTTACCTTCCCGGCACTGCGCGAGGTGCTTGGCTTCGCGTACGGCTTCTACGCGATGTGCGCAGTGTTGTCGTTCGTGTTTGTCTGGAAGTGGGTCCCGGAGACCAAGGGTGTGGCGTTGGAAGACATGCACGCCGGGCTGCTCCACGAGGACAAACCGACGACCGGCTCGACCTGATTGCCCGGCTCTGCTCGCCCGATCCCGGCGCGTATCGTCGCCGGGTGAAACCGCCGTGACTTTGCTCGTCGGCACGTGAAACAATCGCTGCCCGTGAAGACCTTCGAGGATCTGTTCGCCGAACTCGACGAGCGCGCCCGGACGCGGCCGGCTGGCAGTGCCACGGTGGCCGCATTGGACGGCGGGATACATGAGCTGGGCAAGAAGATCCTCGAGGAAGCTGGTGAAGTGTGGTTGGCCGCCGAACACGAACCCGACGACGCACTTGCCGAGGAGATCAGCCAGTTGCTGTACTGGACACAGGTGCTGATGATCTCCCGCGGGCTGACCCTCGATGACGTGTATCGGAAGCTGTGATGGCGGCCCAACGTTGCGATGAATCGTCGATGCTACGCGTCGCGGTCCCCAACAAGGGTGCGTTGAGCGAGCCGGCCACCGAGATCCTTGCCGAGGCAGGATATCGTCGCCGCACCGACCCCAAGGACCTGACCGTCATCGACCCGATCAACAACGTCGAGTTCTTCTTCCTGCGGCCCAAAGACATTGCCATCTATGTCGGATCAGGAGAGCTCGACTTCGGGATCACCGGACGGGATCTGGTGCGCGAGTCCGACGCGCCGGTACGCGAACGTTTGGCGCTCGGATTCGGGGCATCCAGCTTTCGTTATGCCGCCCCCGCCGGGCGCAACTGGACCACAGCAGACCTAGCCGGAATGCGGATCGCTACCGCCTACCCGAATTTGGTGCGAAAAGACCTGGCAGCCAAGGGGATTGAAGCAAACGTCATCCGGCTCGACGGCGCCGTGGAGATATCGGTGCAACTCGGGGTGGCCGATGCCATCGCCGACGTTGTGGGGTCTGGTCGCACCTTGAGCCTGCATGACCTGGTGGCCTTCGGTGAGCCGCTCTGTGATTCGGAGGCGGTGCTGATCGAGCGGACCGACCCGGGCCGACAGGATGCTGGCCACGTCGCCGCGCGCGACCAGCTCGTGGCACGGGTACAGGGCGTCGTGTTCGGGCAGCGGTACCTGATGCTGGACTACGACTGCCCACGCTCGGCGCTCGACGAAGCCACGTCGATCACGCCGGGACTGGAGTCACCGACAATTGCCCCGCTCGCCGACCCGGGCTGGGTGGCGGTGCGCGCGCTGGTACCCCGCCGAGAAGTCAACGCGATCATGGACGAGCTTGCCGCCATCGGGGCGAAGGCGATCTTGGCCTCGGACATCAGGTTCTGCCGATTCTGATCAGACGTCCGGGTACCGGCCAGTTGCTGTGTTAGCGTCCCGGCTAGTCGTGTTGTCAGGAGGTCGCTGTGACGCATGCCCTTGTCCTGCTGCTAGCTCTGCTGATCGGCGTCGTTGCCGGGTTGCGTGCTCTGACGGCTCCCGCCGCGGTCGCCTGGGCCACCTTGTTGCGGTGGATCAACCTGAACGGAACGTGGGCGTCATGGGTCGGCCATCCAGTGACGGTCACCATCCTCACCATCCTCGCGGTCATCGAACTGGCCGCCGACAAACATCCCAAGACACCAGCCCGTACCACTGCGCCATCATTCACGGCCCGGATCATTTCGGGCGCGTTTGCGGGTGCTGCGATCGGCACCGCGTGGGGCTACACCTGGAGCGGACTGGGGGCCGGTATCGTCGGTGCCGTGCTGGGCACCGTGGGCGGCTATCAGGCGCGCACGCGATTGGTCGCTGCCCGCGACGGGCACGACCTGGCAGTCGCGCTACTCGAAGATGCGGTCGCGATTCTAGGTGGGTTCGCGATAGCCGCCGTGACGGCCATTCTGTGACAAAGCATTTCGGTGAGATCGTCTCTGTGGCCGCATTGATCACGCCGCCGGCTCTGCGCGCTGTGGCGTGGCATCTGCGTCGCCGTGCCGCGGGGCGTCCGGCCAACCCGGGTAGGGCGGCGGCGTGCCCCCGAAAACCGGACAGTGCATCTGATGAGGGCACCACTCGCACAGCCGTGACGGGCTGGGACGGAAATCGCCTGTCGCGCCAGCTGATTGGATCGCGCGCCAGATCGCCATCAGCGTTTTCTCGAAGCGCAGCAGCTCGTCTAGGTCGGGGGAGTAGTCCAGCAGCTGGCCGTCCGCCAGGTAGATGAGCCGCAGCCGCGTCGCCAGCACATGCCGCGAACGCAGCATTGCCACCGCGTAGAACTTCATTTGGAACATCGCCCTGAACTCGGCCAGTGCCCGCGCGGTTGGTGGTGCCTTGCCGGTCTTGTAGTCGACCACGCGCAATTCGCCGGTGGCGGCGATGTCGATCCGGTCGATGACACCGCGCAGCAGCGTGCCGTCGGCCAGTTCGACCTCGACGCGCTGCTCACAGCTTTGCGGATCGAAGCGGGTTGGGTCTTCCAGCCGGTAATAACCGGACAGCAACGCGCGGGCCTCCTCGAGCAGTTGGGTGCGCTGCTCGGAGCCCAGCTCGGCGACCAGGTCGGGTTCCTCGGCGATAACCCGGTCCAAGGCCGGGTTGACCAGCGCCCTGGCGGTCTGCGGACCGCGCTGCACCGCGGGTAAGCCGTAGAGCTGCTCTAGCGCGGCGTGCACCACCGACCCGCGCAGTTGCGCCGTCGACGGCGGCTCGGGCAACCGGTCGACCGCACGGAACCGATAGAGCAGCGGGCACTGCTTGAAGTCGGCCGCTCGCGACGGTGACAACGCCGGCCGTGACGTGGAGGTTTGATTGCCCGGCTGGCCGCTCATAGCGGCAGCCTAGGGCCGGGTGCCGACAACCCCGCGCACCGGTTACGGCGCGTCGGCTGGCAGGCTAGACCTCGTGTCCGCAACCGGCCCGTTCGCGGTGGGTGATCGCGTCCAACTCACCGACGCCAAGGGCCGGCACTACACGATGTTGCTCACCCGCGGCGGGGAGTTCCACACCCATCGTGGTGCGATCGCGCACGATGCGGTGATCGGGCTGGAGGAAGGCAGCGTGGTCAAATCCAGCAGCGGCGACCAGTTTTTGGTGCTGCGCCCGCTGCTTGTCGACTACGTGATGTCCATGCCCCGCGGGGCCCAGGTGGTCTACCCCAAAGACGCCGCCCAGATCGTGCACGAAGGTGACATCTTCCCGGGCGCGCGGGTGGTGGAGGCCGGCGCCGGATCCGGTGCGCTGACCTGCTCGCTGCTGCGGGCCGTCGGGCCGGACGGACAGGTGACCTCCTACGAGCTGCGCGACGACCACGCCGAACATGCCCGGCGCAACGTGGAGGCATTCTTTGGTCACGCACCGGACAACTGGCAGCTGATCACCGGCGATGTCGCCGACTCCGACCTGAGTGGCGGGTCCGTCGACCGGGTGGTGCTAGACATGCTGGCGCCGTGGGAGGTGCTCGACACGGTATCGCGGGTGGTGGTCGCCGGCGGTGTGCTGATGATCTACCTCGCCACGGTCCCCCAGCTTTCAAGGACCGTGGAGGCGCTGCGGGAGCGGCAGTGCTGGACCGAACCGCGGGCTTGGGAGACGCTTCAGCGGGGTTGGAACGTCGTCGGGCTGGCCGTTCGCCCGCTGCACACCATGCGCGGTCACACCGCTTTCCTCGTCTCGGCGCGTCGGCTTGCTCCCGGCGCTGTCACGCCGACCCCGTTGCGCCGCAAGCGCCAGGTATAGGCCGAGCCCAGAAGCAGCGCCGAGTCCGATTTGCCCGGCTCCTCCTCGGGCCGCAGGACGGCCCGCATCGTCGCCGAGCTAGTCCGATTTGCCCGGCTCCTCCTCGGGCCGCAGGACGGCCCGCATCGTCGCCGAGCTAGTCGTCGCTGCGGTGCAGGCCACGGCGTACGGACAGCAGCTCGAACTCCGGGTGCGCGGCGACCAGGCGTTCGACCGCATCGAGCACGTCCACGGCATGGCTGCGGTCACTGGACACCATGGCCACCCCAATGCCTGCCCGTCGACGCAGATGGTGCGAACCGGTCTCGGCGGCCGACACACTGAACTTGCGCTGCAGTTCGGCGACAACGGGGCGGATCACCGACCGCTTCTGCTTGAGTGACCGCACGTCACCCAGCAGCACATCGAACTCAAGCCAGCCGATCCACATCCCGTGCCGAGCGGGTCAAGGGGTGGGAGTGGGAGCTGGCGGCGTCGGGCTAGCCCCCGCGTGCGAATTGCCAAAGGCCAGCAGCATGTCGGCGGTCTGTTGGGACAACTGCCAGCCGCCCTGACACGGCTTGAACTCCATCGGGAACGAGAACCCGCGAACGTCGCGATTGGGTGTGGTGAGGTTGATGTTGGCCACCACATCGGCAGGATCTCTGTCCGACCAAGCGATGTCCGTCGCCTCAAAAGTCATGGGTGCGTAGCCACTGTCCAGCAATGCGATGGCGAACTTGTCCAACGCGGCGGCGTCATCCGCGGTGGCACCTTCGACGAGGTTGAGCTTTTCGGTACCGGGCACCGACGGGTCGGCCAGCCGATAGAGCACGTCGGTCAGGGCCTCGGGTGGAGGCACCGGAGCGGTCTGTCGAGCTGCAGCCAGAGTCGACGTGGCGGATGTCACTGGCGGCGGGGCCGGCGGCGAATTCCTGGACTCGCTATGCGAGCAACCCGAAAGCCCGAACGCCGTCACGATGGTGGCGGCGGTCAAAGCTGCGGTGAAGTGCCGGTGCATCCAGGAGCGGTTAACCCGCAGCCTGCACGGCCTCCAGCACCGACATCGCCGAGGCGCGCGACAGCTTCCAGCCGCCCTGGTCCACGAACGTGACGTTCTGCATAGTCGGCGCGAGCTTCGGACCAGAGGCGGTAACGTCGGCCGAAGCGGCACCCGGACCGGCTGGCGCGACATTGGCCACCGAGAACGCCAGCGGTAGGGCACCGTTCTGCGCGGCTTTTTGCATCTGCCGGTCCGCTATCCGGGCTTCGGTCGGGCCGATGCCGCCTTCCACCAGATCGCCCTTGCTCGCGAACGACACGCCCGGGTTGGCGAGTCCGTACAGCACGTTCGACAACTGATCCGGGGTGGGCACGTCTGCGCCGGGTTGCAGCGGCAGTGGTGCGCCGAATACAACAGGCTGAACCTGGGGTGCGGCCTGGGTAGTGGATGCAATGGACATCACACCTGCGGCTGCCGCACCGATTGCGGCGACTGCTGCCACGCCTGTGGCTAGGGATTTCACGGTCACGGCTGTCCTTTCGATTAGGCCGACTCAACGCCGATGTTAACCCTGAGACCCGTGTGTCGTATTTCGAGTCCAGCATGAATCCGCAATCGCCGGTAGCGTTGATGTACATCGCGCCAACTTTCGGTCGGGGCGGGAAGGGAGCGCACCATGGCTGAATCAGAGCGCGAAGCGTTCGAACCCCCGATGCCCACTGACGATGCCGCGGAATTGGAAGAGCTGCGGCGTGAGGCTGCGGCGCTGCGCGAGCAACTGGAGAACGCCATCGGACCGATGAGTGCAGTGCGCGGTGTCCGTGATGTGCATCAACTCGAGGCGCGTATCGACTCGCTCGCGGCGCGCAATTCCAAATTGATGGAAACGCTCAAGGAAGCCCGTCAGCAACTACTGGCGCTGCGCGAGGAAGTCGACCGGCTCGGACAGCCGCCCAGCGGTTACGGCGTGCTGCTGTCCGCCCACGACGACGACACCGTCGACGTGTTCACCTCGGGCCGCAAAATGCGCCTGACGTGCTCCCCGAATATTGACGTCAAGTTCCTCAAAAAGGGGCAAACCGTCCGGCTGAACGAAGCCCTGACCGTCGTCGAAGCTGGCACGTTCGAATCCGTCGGCGAGATCTGCACCTTGCGCGAAATCCTCGGCGACGGTCATCGGGCGCTGGTCGTCGGCCACGCCGACGAGGAACGCATCGTCTGGCTTGCCGAGCCGCTGGTCTCCGAAGACTTGCCTGATGGCGTCCCCGACGCGCTCAACGACGACACCCGGCCCCGCAAGTTGCGCCCCGGGGACTCGCTGCTGGTCGACACCAAGGCCGGGTACGCGTTCGAACGCATTCCCAAGGCCGAGGTCGAAGACCTGGTGCTCGAAGAGGTGCCCGACGTCAGCTACGACGACATTGGGGGGTTGAGCCGGCAGATCGAGCAGATCCGCGACGCGGTGGAGCTGCCGTTTCTGCACAAGGAGCTGTACAAGGAGTACTCGCTGCGCCCGCCCAAGGGTGTCTTGCTCTACGGCCCGCCCGGCTGCGGCAAGACGCTGATCGCCAAGGCGGTGGCCAACTCGCTGGCCAAGAAGATGGCCGAGGTCCGCGGCGACGACGCCAAGGAGGCGAAGTCGTACTTCCTCAACATCAAAGGCCCCGAGCTGTTGAACAAGTTCGTCGGGGAGACCGAGCGCCACATCCGGTTGATTTTCCAGCGGGCGCGCGAGAAGGCCTCGGAAGGCACCCCGGTGATCGTGTTCTTCGACGAGATGGACTCGATCTTCCGCACCCGCGGTACCGGGGTCTCCTCGGATGTGGAGACCACGGTGGTCCCGCAGCTGCTCAGCGAGATCGACGGCGTGGAGGGGCTGGAGAACGTCATTGTGATCGGCGCGTCCAACCGCGAGGACATGATCGACCCGGCGATCCTGCGGCCCGGGCGCCTTGACGTGAAGATCAAGATCGAGCGCCCGGACGCCGAGGCCGCTCAGGACATCTTCAGCAAGTACCTGACCGAAGAGCTGCCGGTGCATGCCGACGATCTCGCCGAATTCGACGGCGACCGCTCCGCGTGCATCGCGGCGATGATCGAAAAGGTCGTCGACCGGATGTACGCCGAGATCGACGACAACCGGTTCCTGGAGGTCACCTACGCCAACGGCGACAAAGAAGTCATGTACTTCAAGGACTTCAACTCCGGCGCGATGATCCAAAACGTCGTCGACCGGTCGAAGAAGAGCGCCATCAAATCGGTGCTGGAGACCGGGCAGCCTGGGTTGCGTATCCAGCATCTGCTGGATTCGATCGCCGACGAGTTCGCGGAGAACGAGGATCTGCCCAACACCACCAACCCCGATGACTGGGCGCGGATCTCGGGCAAGAAGGGCGAGCGGATCGTCTACATTCGCACCCTGGTCACCGGCAAGTCGTCGAGCGCGTCGCGGGCCATCGACACCGAATCCAACCTGGGTCAGTACCTGTAAAGCGTGTCGACTTCAGGCGGTCTCGAAGTCCGTCTCCAGCGAATAGCTGTTGGCCAGGTCGTCCTGCAGGACCTGGGCATCGCGGGTGATGGTGTCCACGCGCAGCGGGCTGGTGAGCACCCGCGGCTGGTAGGTCCACCCCGCCGGCAGGGTGAGGCGGCCGGCGAGCCCGGGTAGATCGGCCAGCGACAGGTTGGGGTCCACGGTCTGGCTCCACGTCTGCATGACCCAGCGCCGTCCGTCCGGGTCGACCAGTTCATAAACCTCTCGCCCGGCGTCGTAGACGAAGACGGTGTTGCGGCTCACATGGTTGACGGTGTACGGCGCAGGGTTCATCGAGGACAGCATGACCGTGGCCTGCCGCAGCATGTCTATGCCGCCGAAGGTCTTCGTCACCGGCGTGCCATGGGGTGCTTTCTCGATGCTGCTCATCAGCCAGTAGCGCGGGCCGTTGAGCAGGGCTGCGGCAGCGCCGTTCTCGGCGGCGATGGCCTGCGGGTCGAGCGCAAACCACAGCTCGAGGGGACAGTCATTGAGCGGGAAGCTGTTGTAGACGGTCGCCTGCGGACCCGACTCGCCGAGGTGTACGAGAAGGACTTCGCCGTAACGCTTCCCGGACACGTCGGTCAGTCGTTCGCGCACTTCCTCGGCAGGCACCACGGTGAAATTAATCACCGACGTCAATGGCGTCAATACCGGGTTGCGCTTGGCGATCGGCGTGCGACTGTGCACCGTCGGCGGTGGGCACGAGGCAAGCCGTGGTCCAAGAACCAGCTTTCAGCCGCGGCACTTGCGATTGTTGCCGTGCCGCCGGGCGGCGAGGGAAAAGTTCATGTCGGCTCACCCTCGCGGCGCACAGGGCCCGCGCTGGCCGTCCAGGCCCACGGGTCCCCGGGGGCTCCTCCTCGGCCCGCTGCGCGGGCCGCATCGTCGCCGCGCTGGGTTGGATTGCCCGGCTCCTCCTCGGCCCGCTGCGCGGGCCGCATCGTCGCCGCGCTTAGGCTTGACGTCATGCAACGGATCATCGGGACTGAGGTCGAATACGGCATTTCCTCGCCGTCGGACCCGACCGCTAACCCGATCCTGACCTCGACGCAGGCGGTCCTGGCGTACGCCGCCGCCGCGGGCATCCAGCGGGCCAAGCGCACCCGCTGGGACTACGAGGTGGAATCGCCGCTGCGGGATGCCCGGGGGTTCGATTTGAGCCGCTCAACCGGTCCGCCGCCAGTGGTCGACGCCGACGAGGTCGGCGCCGCCAACATGATCCTCACCAACGGCGCGCGGCTCTACGTCGACCACGCGCACCCGGAATACTCCGCGCCCGAGTGCACCGACCCGCTCGACGCGGTGATTTGGGACAAGGCCGGTGAGCGCGTGATGGAGGCCGCCGCCCGGCACGTCGCCAGCGTGCCCGGAGCGGTGAAGCTGCAGCTCTACAAGAACAACGTCGACGGCAAGGGCGCCTCCTACGGGTCGCATGAGAACTACCTGATGTCGCGGCAGACGCCGTTCTCGGCCATCATCGCCGGGCTGACCCCATTCCTGGTGTCCCGCCAGGTGGTCACCGGCTCCGGCCGGGTCGGCATCGGAGCCGGCGGTGACGAACCCGGCTTCCAGCTGTCCCAACGCGCCGACTACATCGAGGTAGAGGTTGGGCTGGAGACCACGCTGAAGCGCGGCATCATCAACACCCGCGACGAACCGCACGCCGACGCCGACCGGTACCGCCGGCTGCACGTCATCATCGGCGACGCCAACCTCGCCGAGACGTCGACCTACCTGAAGCTGGCCACCACGGCGCTGGTGCTCGACCTGATCGAAGAAGGCATCGACCTGACCGACCTGACACTGGCGCGGCCGGTGCACGCCGTCCACACGATCAGCCGCGACCCGTCGCTGCGGGCTACCGTCGCGCTGACCGACGGTCGCGAACTGACCGGCCTTGCGCTGCAACGGATCTACCTCGACCGGGTCGCCAAGCTGGTCGACAGCCGCGACCCGGATCCGCGCGCCGCCGACATCGTGCAAACCTGGGCGAATGCGCTCGACAAGCTCGAGCGCGACCCGATGGACTGCGCTGAGCTGCTTGATTGGCCCGCCAAGCTACGAATCCTCGAAGGTTTTCGGCAGCGGGAGAATCTGAGCTGGTCGGCGCCCCGGCTTCACCTGGTGGACCTGCAATACTCCGATGTCCGGTTGGACAAAGGCCTCTACAACCGGCTGGTCGCCCGCGGCTCGATGCGCCGTCTGGTCACCGAACAACAGGTACTCAACGCGGTGGACAACCCGCCGACGGACACCCGCGCGTACTTCCGCGGGGAATGCCTACGCCGGTTCGGCGCCGACATCGCCGCGGCCAGCTGGGACTCGGTGATTTTCGACCTGGGCGGCGACTCGCTGGTGCGCATACCGACGTTGGAGCCGCTGCGCGGCAGCAAGGCTCACGTCGGTGCGTTGCTGGACTCGGTGGACAGCGCGGTCGAACTCGTGGAACAACTGACCACCTAAGCGTCGTTACCCCGGCAAGACCGGCGTAGACCGGTAGGGTGGAGAAACCGGCCCGCGTGTGATGCGCGGCCGATGACGAAGCAGGAGGCAGCGATGGCCCAGGAGCAGACCAAGCGTGGCGGTGGCGGCGGCGATGACGACGACCTCACCGACAGCGCCGCCGCGGGCCAGGAGCGTCGCGAGAAGCTGACCGAGGAGACCGACGATCTGCTCGACGAGATCGACGACGTTCTTGAGGAGAATGCTGAGGACTTCGTGCGTGCGTATGTCCAAAAGGGCGGACAGTGACCTGGCCGTTTGGTTATCGCCTGGCCGCCAACTCAGCAATTTCCGGAGTCCCCGTTACCGTCCCCCGCGCGCGGGAGGTACCCCCGGTCGACCTGTCCTCGTTCGCTGACTTCCTGCGCCGACAGGCGCCGGAACTGTTACCGACGGTCACCAGCGGCGGCGTAACACCGGGCGGCGCAGGTGGACACCTGCCGCACGGTACCACCATCGTCGCGCTGAAATACCCCGGCGGTGTCGTCATCGCGGGTGACCGGCGCTCAACGCAGGGCAACATGATCGCCGGTCGCGATATCAAGAAGGTGTACATCACCGACGACTACACCGCGACCGGGATCGCTGGCACCGCCGCGGTCGCCGTGGAGTTCGCCCGGCTCTACGCGGTCGAACTCGAGCACTACGAAAAGCTTGAAGGTGTGCCGATGACGTTCGCCGGCAAGGTCAACCGGCTCGCGATCATGGTGCGCGGCAACCTGGGCGCGGCGCTGCAGGGCCTGGTGGCGCTGCCGTTGCTGGTCGGCTACGACATCGACGATCCCGACTCGCAGAAAGCGGGTCGCATCGTGTCGTTCGACGCGGCCGGCGGCTGGAACTTCGAGGAAGAGGGTTACCAGGCGGTAGGTTCGGGGTCGATCTTCGCCAAGTCATCGATGAAGAAGCTCTACCCGCAAGTGACCGATGCCGATTCTGGACTACGGGTGGCCATCGAGGCACTCTACGACGCCGCCGACGACGATTCCGCTACCGGCGGGCCGGACCTAGTCCGCGGCATCTACCCCACAGCGGTCACTGTCGACGCTGACGGCGCGGTCGACGTGCCCGAGCAGCGCATCGCCGAGCTGGCGCGAGAGGTCATCGAAAGCCGCTCCCGCGCAGACACTTTCGGCCCTGATGCGCAACCCCCGCGGGGGGAGAAGTGAGTTTCCCGTATTTCATTTCACCCGAACAGGCCATGCGGGAGCGCAGCGAACTCGCGCGCAAGGGCATCGCGCGGGGCCGCAGTGTAGTGGCGCTGGCCTACGCCGGCGGCGTGCTGTTCGTCGCCGAGAACCCGTCGCGGTCATTGCAGAAGATCAGCGAGCTCTACGATCGGGTCGGCTTTGCGGCTGCGGGGAAGTTCAACGAATTCGACAACCTGCGCCGCGGCGGGATTCAGTTCGCCGACACCCGCGGCTACGCTTACGACCGCCGCGACGTCACCGGCCGGCAGCTGGCCAACGTCTATGCCCAGACCCTGGGCGCCATCTTCACCGAGCAGGCCAAACCCTATGAGGTCGAGTTGTGTGTGGCCGAGGTCGCGCACTACGGCGAGACGAAACCGCCTGAGATGTACCGGATCACCTATGACGGGTCGATCAACGACGAGCCGCATTTCGTGGTGATGGGCGGCACGACTGAGCCCATCGCCAACGCGCTCAAGGAGTCCTTTACCGAGAACGCCGACCTGGCCGACGCTGTGCAGATCGCGGTCAACGCGCTGCGCGCTGGCAGCGCCAACGGTTCGGGCAGCGATCAGCCCACACTTGGTGTGTCCACCCTGGAGGTTGCGATCCTCGACCAGAACCGGCCGCGGCGCGCGTTTCGGCGGATTACCGGCTCTGCGCTGGAGGCGTTGCTGCCAAAACACAAGGGCTCCGAGTTGGCGGACAAGAAGTCTTCGGGATAGCCCACCGCCGGCGCTCGGCCCCCGTGTGCCTCCGGCGCCGGCTCGGACGGTCGCATAGCTTGGCGCACAGTGGCGGATTGCAAGCTGCGGAGGTGCCGATGAGCGCGCTGCATATGCCAGTGATTGACTCCTTCGCAGGGGAGTACCTGTTCCTCTCGAACTTCGCTCCGGCGCCCACGCCACATCGGGGTTGGCTTTATCCGACAAGCGAGCACGCGTTCGCGGCTTCCAAGACACGCGACGAAGCCGCCATCGCCGCCATCCGTGAGACGAACGATCCCGCGCGGGCCAAGCAGATAGGGCGCGCCGCGCCGTTGGTCGACGGCTGGGAATCCGGCGGCAAATTCACGGCGATGGAAGAGGTGGTCAGCGCGAAGTTCGACCACAACACGGACTTAGCTCGTCGGCTCCTGGCGACCGAAGGCTCGCTGCTGGTCGAGGGAAACACCTGGCACGACCAGGTTTGGGGATCATGCCGATGTGACGAGCATTGCGACATCCCCGGAGCCAACGCGCTCGGCATCATCTTGATGGCCGTCCGGTTGCGGCTGGTGGCACGAGGGGGCGGCGGTGCGGCCTGATGGCGGCGGATCGGAGTCCCGGACCCAGCACGCCGAGGTGCTGACCCGGATGTTGAGCCACGTCGGCACCGCTGCGAACCTCGTCAACCACGCCCACCTTCCACCAGGGTAGCGTTCGGACCGCTTCGCCGAGACACGGGACGTGAACGACATCAAGCGCTTTGGCCATGTCTGTCCCACGCGAGAGCCGTGTTGCCGGAAGTTCGAATCGGTGCTATCTTGCGGGAGCACCTCGTTAGGCGAGGCTTCTGGACGAACATAGGCCACTGATCTGACGACGTCGAGAGACGCCCAAGATCAGGACAGATCTCCCCGGCTTAAGGGGTGGTTCCAAGTGGCTTTCCCGGTTCTGCGGGAATACGTCGTCCAGTGCCGAAGCTCAACGTGTGAGGGCGTTGTCGCCGCTCGACCGCTTCTGCGGTAACCCTCTTTGTGCGCGTCTTAACCGACATCGAGTGTGGAAGGCAGGTGTTCCCATGACCAGCATGATCGACGTCGCCATCGTCGGCTCAGCCAATGGGCTGCGCCTGACTCCGTATGAGGCGATGGTGCGGGACCTGTTGTTCGTCAGCGCGGAGCTGGAGATGGCTGGGATTCCGTTCCTTCTCATCCGCGGTGCGGACGCGCGTCCGGCGCTCGTCGTCGATATTGGCCTGCGCGCCCGGGTGGCCGAGGTCCTGATGGCCGCATGCCTCGAAGCGCCGCTGCGCGCCAAGATCCTCGACGGGACCGGGCGCCGCTCGGTGTACCTCGGTGACGGGCTGTTGTCGGTAGACCCGGACCCGCGGTTGCTGCGGGTGTTTCGTCGGCGCGAATGCCCGCGTTCCGGCATGCGTTACGGCGCTTCCGCAGGGGTGGAGCTGCAGTTCTGGGTGTTCGACGGGCAGCAGGCCATCTGCCCGATCGAGAACTCGCTTACCCGGAAGGCGTTGCCGCTGAGCGAGATTGTGTACACGACGGTCGAACTGCACGGGCGCACGTGGCCGACGATCGCCGGAATGTTTGCCCCGCATGCCGGCGATGTGACGTTCGACATCGACATGGTGTTCTCCTGGGTGGACGGCAACGACCCGGAGTTCCGTGCACGCCGCGCAGCAGCGATGGCGGATTACGTTGTCGGCGACGGTGATGACGCAGATGCGCGGATCCGTCAGATCGATGAGCTGAAGTACGCCCTGCGGTCGGTGCACGCCTTCGCGCCGTGGGTGCGGCGGATCTTCATCGCGACCGACTCGCCGGTCCCCGAATGGCTCGCCCCTCACCCGAAGGTCACCATCGTGCGCGCGGAGGAGCACTTCACCGATCTGTCCGCGCTGCCGGTGTACAACAGCCACGCGGTGGAGGCTCAGCTGCACCACATCCCGTGTCTCGCAGAACATTTCCTGTACTCGAACGACGACATGTTCTTCGGGCGGGCGCTCTCGCCGACCATGTTCTTCTCACCCGGAGGGGTCACGAAGTTCATCGAAGCGGGCACGCGTATCGGGCTCGGGGCCAACCACCCCGAGCGCAGTGGCTTCGAGAACGCAGCGCGCGTCAACCGGCAGCTGCTGTGGGAGAAGTTCGGGAAGATCACCACCCGCCACTTGGAGCACACCGCTGCTCCGCTGCGCAAGAGCGTGCTGTTGGAACTCGAGCGTGAGTTCCCGGACGACTTCGCGCGCACCCAGGCGAGCCGCTTCCGGGCAAGCACCGACATCTCGGTGACCAACTCGCTATACCACTACTACGCGTTGATGACCGGACGTGCGGTGCAGCACGAGTCAGCGAAGATGCTCTACGTGGACACCACGTTGCGGTCTGGGCTGGCGAAACTGCCGGAGCTGCTGAAGAAGCGCAAGTTCGAGTTCTTTTGCCTCAACGACGGCAGCTTCCCCGAGGTGAGTGCACAAGAGCGGGCACGCGTGGTTGGCGAGTTCCTCGAGAGCTACTTCCCGGTGCCGGCGCCGTGGGAGCGACTAGCCGTTGACGAGTGAAAGCTCCCAGCGGGCGGGTGCGTCAGTCCCCCCGTCCGCTGCAATCGTCCTATCTCCGCGCGAATTGCGGTGCGACGCAGGGGATACGGCTGGCCGGCAGAATACTCACCTGCGCGTCGGCGAGTTCACGCTGCACGGTCTCGGGCGGGATGAACCGTCCCACGGTGGGCCCTGGGGTCAGCGGAATGACGGTGTGCACCACCGTTTCCGAGTAGCAGTGCACGAGATTGAATGCCTGTGCACCATCGTGACCTCGGGTTCCCGCCGTCAAGAGATCCTGGGTGTAGCAGCTGGCTGAGGCCACCGAAACGGGAATGCCGGCGAAGGTGGCCGTGGTGGAGCAGTGCAGGTGCCCGGCGAGGATTGCGCGCACATCGGTGCCGCGGAGCACCGGGGCCAGTCGGGCTTGGTCGCGCAGCTCCGCCAGGACGGCGAGGTCCTGCACGCTGGGAATCGGCGGGTGGTGCATCGCGAGGATGGTGCCGAAGGGGGCGGGTTCGGCGAGCTGCGCCGCCAGCCACTGCAGCTGCTCCGGCGCGATCTCCCCGTGGTGGTAACCGGGAACCGAGGTGTCCAAGACGATGACGCGTAGACCGGCGATATCGTGCACCCGGTCCATCGGCGCCATCGTCGGGGCCTCGCGCAACAGATGTTCGCGCAACGCCGCCCGGTTGTCGTGGTTACCCGTCACCCAGATGACCTCAGCGCCAAGGCGGTCGGCCAAAGGTTCGACCAGTTCGCGCAGCTTCCGATAGGCGTCGGGCTGGCCGGTGTCGGCGAGGTCGCCGGTGAAAATCAACGCTTCGGGGCGCGTTTGCGAACCCTCAAGCCGCTCAAGCAGCTCGGATAATCGGGCGTCTGCGTCGACATCTCCGTAGAGGTCGCCGTCGCCGGCTATGAGATGAGTGTCGCTGATATGTGCTATGACGTGGTCCGGTCGCGGATGCTCCGCGACCCTGGGTCTATCCACGGGACTGGAAAGGCCTTTCTGACGACTGTGCTCGCAGAAACGAGCAGCACCTACTCTACCGGACCGGTCCAGGTGGATTCACGCTTGTGGTTCAGCGGCGACGAGATGTCTCGCGGTCAGAATGGTGGTGGCTGGTTGCGTTCGGTGATGCGGGCGTCGTTGAATGCGCGTTCGTATCGGATGCGGCGCGCGAGTTCGGCGGACCGCCTGCGTCGTCTCGTCGGCATCATCACACCGCGGTCGGTGACGGTGGTTGCCGCTGCGGAGGCGGTCGGCAGTCAGCGGTGGCGACGTACCAGTCAGGCAGGAACAGTCGGCTTGCCGGGTGGGTTATGTAGGTCTTGCCGGTCGGCGCGGCCCAGATCACAGTGCCATCCGGTAGTTGGAGATCCGCCCAGCCGTTGACGGGGTCCAGAAAGTTTCGAGCAGGTGGTATTTCGACACAAGCACCTGACGTCGGCTACGAGTCTGGAATCTACCCCCATAAGCTCTGGCTTCGATCAAGAATGCCGATTGCACGCTTCCGCTGAGAAGTTCAACGCCGAGAAACAAGACCCGACTGATTAGCCGTGGCAAACCGCGCCGCGTTCACTGGTAGGTGTCACGGCCCCCACGGCGCTGAGGATGTCAGTGTTCGACCGTAGACTGAAGTCGTGTCCAGCGTCGAGCAACCTGAAGAGCCAGCCGTGCGAATTTATCAGCCTGACGAGGCGATCAAGCGCGCCCGGCCACTGCCTCCCCGCGACCGGCTGGTCATCGAGGATGTGCCCGACAAAGAGTGGGCCGCTTTCCAGGAGGCGTTGGCTGGCACATGACCAACGCCCATGGCGTGGTCGTGGACACGATGGTCATCAGCTGGCTGTTCGATGACCGCCTTAACCGGCTCGCTGATCGCTACCGGGAGCCGATCGGTCCAAGGCCGGTTCTGCTCGCGTTCCAGACCGTGATGGAACTCCGTTACGGGGTTTTACGCGGCAGATTCCAGTGAGCGTCGCAACGGGACGAGTTGCACACTAGTCGTGTGAGGGGTCTGCCGGAGACGGACGTTGTGCGAGTGCAGCGATGGTGTCAAGGCAGGGTGCCCGAGCATATCC
>Ga0187766_10000144_pt1 | contig 35058 bp, 34 predicted proteins | sample 0216_QUI02_MP05__4_FD_132971 | JGI IMG/M metagenome (GOLD analysis project Ga0187766, IMG submission 132971) | Tropical peat soil microbial communities from peatlands in Department of Meta, Colombia - 0216_QUI02_MP05_20_MG | ecosystem: Environmental > Terrestrial > Soil > Wetlands > Peat ... | reverse complement strand
TGGTCCTTTACCTTCCGGGAAGCACCGTGTGCGCTTCGATACATATGCGATATATCGTAAACTATCGGGGATGCAACGTTTATTTCTCGATCCGTTCGTCGATCGCCTTGATCAGCCACCGCGCCCACTCGGCCTCCATGGCCTGAATGCGCAGGCCGTACTCCAGCGCCGCCCTGCCGTAGAAGGCGGCGTCGTCCTCGGCCCAGCGCACCGTGGCGCGTAGTTCTTCGAGGCGGCGTTGCTCGGACTCGGCGTGCTCGGCGACGGCCCCGATGTAGGCGCGTGCCTCCTCGATGGGTATCTCGCCGAGAAGGAATACCCGCAGCAACCCGGTATTGCGACACGGCGGGTCGTCCTGCGGATTCATCACCCATCGCAGCAGCTCAGCGCGCCCGGCATCGGTGACTCGGTACTCCTTGCGGCCGCGGGGGCCGACGTCGGTCACTTCGATCAGACCGGCGTCTGCGAGCTTGTTGAGTTCGCCGTACAACTGGCTTTGTGTCGCCGGCCAGACGTTGGCCATCGATGTTTCGAACCTCTTCAACAGGTCGTAGCCGCTGCCGGGTTGTTGGGCCAGCAGGCCTAACGCGCCAATACGAAGACTCATAGGAACGATTCTACCTCCACTATTGACATGTCGCTAGTGAAATGTCATCCTCGACATGTCAAGTTTGGAATATCACGTCATCGGAGGCATCGACATGACCGACACCAACGCCGACCTCGCCAACCTGCCGGGCACCGGGCAGTTCTTCCGGACCGGCAACTACGCGCCTGTCACCGACGAGCTGACCACATTCGACCTGCCCGTCGAGGGCGCGATCCCGCCCGAACTCGACGGCTGGTACCTGCGCAACGGCCCGAACCCGCGGCAGGCCACCGCGCACTGGTTCACCGGCGACGGCATGATCCACGGCGTTCGCATCGAAAACGGGCGCGCCGCGTGGTACCGCAACCGCTGGGTCCGCACCGACAGCTTCAAAGCGGACTTCCCGCTATACAACGCCGACGGCACCCGCAACTTGCGGGCCGGCGTCGCCAACACACACGTGGTCAACCACGCCGGCAAGACTCTGGCCCTGGTCGAGTCGTCGCTGCCCTACGAGATCACCAACGACCTGGAAACGATGGGCGCCTACGACTTTGGCGGCAAGCTCGTCGACTCGATGACCGCGCATCCGAAGATCTGCCCGACCACCGGCGAACTGCACTTCTTCGGCTACGGCAACCTCTTCCAGCCTCACGTCACCTATCACCGCGCTGACGCCCACGGTGAGTTGACGATCAACCGTCCGCTCGACGTCAAGGCGCTGACGATGATGCACGACTTCGCGATCACCGCCGAGCACATCATCTTCATGGACCTGCCGGTCGTGTTCAACCTCGACATCGCATTCAAGGGCGAGCGTGACATGCCGTATCGCTGGGACGACGAGTATGGTGCCCGGCTGGGCGTGCTGCGCCGCGACGACCCGTTCGGGCAGGTGCGCTGGTTCGAGATCGACCCGTGCTACGTCTTCCATGTCGCCAACGCTTTCGATAGCGGCAATTCCATTGTGCTGCAAGCAGTTCGCTATCCCGAGCTGTGGCGCCACAACAGCGGGTTCGACACCGAGGGTGTGCTATGGAGCTGGACCATCGACCTCGAGCGCGGCACAGTCGCCGAACAGCAGCTCGACGACCGGTCCGTGGAGTTTCCGCGCATCGACGACCGGCTGGCCGGGCTACCCGCGCGCTACGCCGTTTCCGTCGGCACCAACACCCTGGTGCGCTACGACCTGAATACCGGTGGCGCCGTCGAGCACAACTTCGGCGCCGGCGGGCCGGGCGAGGCGGTGTTCGTGCCGTCGGCCAACGGCCCGGCAGCTGAAGACAACGGCTGGTACCTCGGCTACCTCTATGACCCGGAGCGCGACGGTAGCGACCTGGTGATCCTGGACGCCGCCGACTTCTCCGGGAAAGTGGTAACCAGAATCCTTCTGCCGCAACGGGTTCCGTACGGTTTCCACGGTAACTGGATCAGCGCCTGACAGGCTCTGGTCGCAAGCCTCGGCGGTTCACAGCCAGTATTGGGGCGGATCTGGTGTTTGTATCCCGCAGCGGTGGGGTAGGACCACCGATGTGAGCGACGAAAACCGCAATCTGAAGATTGACACCGCGGGCCGGCGACGGAGGGTGATGCCGGTCGCGGCGGTCGCGTGCGGTTATGGGTCAAACGGGTGTTGGCCGTTTTGACGGTGCCGGGGGTGGCAATCGTGCTGATCCTGGCGCTCGGGGCGGTGATGAGTACCGCTGCCTGCAGCGGCCAGCAATGTCCGGATCTGGGTCCTGCCGGGATTGGCTTTGGCGTGTTGTTCTACGGCGCCCTGGTGGTGGCCCTTTTGGTAATCGTCATCTCGTTCTTCACCGCGAGCCGCCGGTGGGGCATCGTCATCCCGCTGTGCGGCTGGGCGCTTCTGATTGCCGACATCGCCATCCTCGCCGTTGCGTTCAAGTAGTAGCCAATGACCACACTTGTCGCATCGGTCACCGAGGCGGCGAGAACCCGCCAGCGTCCGGCGGCGGTCCGGGCCGCGGCCACGGGGCGGGCCGCGGGGGTGGCCACGGCGAGTGCTGAGGAGGCCACGGCGAAGGCCCGGGCCGCGGCGGTGGCCACGGCGGCCCAGGCGGTGCTGTCCAAGGGGCGGGTCCGGCGGGCGGCGGCCACGGCGCGGGTCCGACGGGTGGCTGTACGGGGCGCAGTCGCGCCAGTTCGCGGCGATGGCGCTCGGCCAGCACGGCAGCCAGCACCAGTTGCGGCGGGGTGCCCGGCGGGGGCGGCGGCGCGATGCGGGCCAGCACGTCACCGGCGATTCGATAGGCCATCTGCTCGCGCAGCTGAGGGTCGAGTTGTGGTGCCCGGGAGAGGAATTGGCGTGCCACGTCGGCTTGGCCGGCGCTCAGTCCGGATAGTTGCAGCGACAACGCCCACCACGCCAGCGACGGCGGCATCGCCGGTGGTGGCCCTAACCGCGGACCGCGTTCGCTGATCACCACCGTGCCGGCGAAGATGTCACCGAGACGTTTGGCTTTCGGCGACAACAGACTGCAGATCACCGCTGGGCTCCCGACCAACATCCAGATCTCCACCACCGACGCCAACGCGCGAAACAGCGCCTGCCGGAAGCGTTCCGGCCCGCCGTCGTCGGACACGACCCGCAAGCCCATCACGATCTTGCCGACCGACCGGCCCCGCGTCGCGGTTTCGAAAACGAGCGGATACCCGACCAGCACCAGCACCGTGAAGATGATCATGATGGCAGCGGTCAGCGCGTCGTCGAACTGGGTCAAAGTAGCCGCCCACAGCATCAAACCGAGCATCCAGCCGACGAAGATCAGCGCGATGTCGATCAGCGCGCCCACAGCCCGCATCGGCAACTGGGCGATCTGCACATCGAGCACGACGGCGTCGCCGGTCACCACCTCCGACATACAGCAAACGCTACTCGGCGTGTCGGTGGCGACCCGCTTCACCCGGCTTCGCCAGTAGGCTGCGCAGGGTGGATGTCGACGCGTTCGTGCTGTCCCATCGTGGCACGTGGGACCGGCTCGAGTGGTTGATCAAGAACCGCAGGCGGCTCACCGGCGCCGAAATCGACGAACTCGTCGAACTCTACCAACGGGTGTCCACCCACCTGTCGATGCTGCGCTCGGCGTCATCAGATTCGGCAGTGATCGGCCAGCTCTCGACCCTGGTTGCGCGCGCTCGCGCCGCGGTCACCGGCGCGCATGCTCCGCTGGCCAGTACGTTCACCCGGTTTTGGACGGTGGCGTTCCCGGTGGTGGCCTACCGTGCGTGGCGGTGGTGGGTGGCGACGGCGGTGGTGTTCTTCGCTGTCGTTGCGGTGATAGCGTTCTGGGTGGCCAGCAGCCCGGAGGTGCAGTCCACCATCGGAACCCCAAGTGACATAGACGAATTGGTCAACCACGACTTCGCGTCGTATTACCGCGAGCACCCCGCTGGGTCGTTCGCGCTGCAAGTCTGGGTGAACAACTCGTGGGTGGCCGCCAAGTGCATCGCGTTCGCCGTCCTGCTGGGACTGCCGATCCCGTTTGTGCTGTTGCAGAATGCCGCCAACCTGGGAGTCGTCGCAGGTCTGATGGTCCAGGCCGGCAAGGGCGGCATTCTGCTGGGCCTGCTCACCCCGCACGGGCTGCTGGAGCTCACGGCGGTCTTCCTCGCCGCGGCCTCCGGGATGCGGCTGGGGTGGTCAGTGATATCGCCCGGCGACCGGCCACGCGGACAGGTGCTCGCCGAGCAGGGCCGCGCCGTGGTCGCGGTCGCGGTGGGACTGGTGGCCGTGTTACTGGTCTCTGGAGGAATCGAAGCGTTGGTGACGCCGTCACCGCTGCCGACCTTCCTGCGGATCGGCATCGGAATCCTGGCCGAGGCGGCGTTCTTGGCCTACATCGTCTACTTCGGCGGCCGTGCCGCGCGAGCCGGTCACACCGGCGATATCGAGGATGCGCCCGACGTGATCCCGACTGGCTAGAAACCGCGTCGAGTGCGAGGTTTATGACATGCGATCGAGCCGGCGGAAAGCGTGTCATGACTGGCCATTCGACCCCGAGCTAAAGGCGGCCCGCGGCTTTCATCGCCAGGTACCGGTCGGCCAGGGCTGGCGCGAGTTCCCCGGGTGCCGCGTCCACCACCTCCACCCCGCCGCGGCGCAACCGCGACGCGATCGCGCGCCGGTCATTGCGCGCGCGTTCGGCTGCCGCCGCGTCATATACCGCGGCAGCATCGGCGCGCCCGCTGGCCAGTTGATCGACGCGTGGGTCGGCGACCGCGGCCAGAATGACCTGGTGCTTGGCCGCCAACTGCGGTAGCACCGGCAGCAAGCCCTCGTCGAGTGCGGTCGCGTTGAGGTCGGTCAGCAGCACCACCAGAGCACGGCGCCGGATGCGGTGCACAATGGCGGCAACCATTGCGCGCCAGTCAGATTCGATGAGCGTCGGCTGCAGCGAGGCCATCGCGTCGACGAGTTGCGCGAGCAGTTCGGTGCGCGACGCGCCGAACACGCCGGCCCGGGTCACCCGGTCGTGGGCGAGGAAGTCGACATGGTCGCCGGCCCGCGACGCGAGTGCCGCCAGTAACAGCGCGGCGTCCATCGACCAGTCCAGCCGGGGCCAGCCGGCGGGATCGCCGGCCGTCGGGTCGACACCGACGCGACCCGCCGCTATACGGCCGGTGTCGAGCACAATGACGACCCGCCGGTCGCGTTCGGGCCGCCACGTGCGGACCACGACGTCGGCGCGGCGAGCGGTGGCGCGCCAGTCGATCGAGCGGACGTCATCGCCGACGACATACTCCCGCAGCGAATCGAATTCGGTGCCCTGCCCGCGGGTCAGCGTCGGCAACAGCCCGTCGATCTCCCGCAGTTTGGCCAGCCGCGCCGGCAGGTGTTTGCGGGACAAGAACGGTGGCAGCACCCGGACCTGCCCAGGCACTGACTGCGAACTCTGCCGCCCGGCCATCCCCAGCGGCCCGATCGAACGCGCGGTGACGACAGCGGAGCGCTGGTCACCGCGGCGAACCGGCCGCAGCTGGGTGCCGACGCGCTCGCGTTGCCCGGCGGGGATGTCGACGCCGTGAGTGCGCGGGTGGGCGCGTGCGCTGGGCGCCCAGGCGTCGCGAACCTGGCCGCGGAAACGGCGGCGGCCAGCGTTGTGGATCAACAGGCCGGCATCCACCGGCTCGCCGAGCCGCGCCGAGGTGTTGCCTGACCGGGTGAAGCGCAACGCGCGGGTGCTGGCCGCTAACCCGGCATCGACGGCCACCGCCAGCGCCAGCATCACCAGCAGCACAACGAAAGACGTTGCCGGCCAAGGTGACACCACGATGGGCAGGACGCAGATCAGCGCCATCAGCCCGGTGCGTCCGGTCAGGATCATTAGCGGGGCACCGGAACCGAGGCCAGGATTCCCTCGAGAACGCCGTCGGCCGTGGTGCCCTCCAGCTCGGCCTCCGGGCGCAGCATCACCCGGTGCCGGAGCGCCGGTCGTGCCATGGCTTTCACGTCGTCCGGGGTGACGTAGTTACGCCCGGAGAGCCACGCCCACGACCGCGCAGTGGCCAGCAGCGCCGTCGCGCCGCGGGGTGAAACACCCAGGCGCAGTGCGGGGGAGCGGCGGGTGGCCGCGACGATGTCGACGATGTAACCCAGCACCTCGTCGGCGACCAGGACCTGACGTACCGCGTCGCGAGCGGCGGCGAGCTCGGTCGACCCGGCCACTTGGTTGATCGCAGACAGATCGCGGGGATCGAAGCCATGCGCATGCCGGCCGAGGATGGCGATCTCGGAGTCACGCGTCGGCAGTGGCACGGTTAGTTTGAGCAGGAACCGGTCGAGCTGCGCCTCGGGCAGTTGATAGGTGCCCTCGTATTCGATCGGGTTCTGGGTGGCGGCGACGATGAACGGGTCGGGCAGTGCCTTGGGTTCGCCGTCGACGCTGACCTGGCGCTCTTCCATGGCTTCCAGCAGCGCAGCCTGCGTCTTGGGTGGGGTCCGATTGATCTCGTCGGCCAGCATGAGATTGGTGAACACTGGGCCGGCGCGGAACACGAACGCGGCAGTGCGCGTGTCGTAGATCAGCGAGCCGGTGACGTCGCCGGGCATCAGGTCGGGGGTGAATTGCACGCGTTTGAACTCCAGCTGCAAGGCGGCGGCCAGGGCGCGGACTAGCAGCGTTTTCGCCACTCCCGGAACGCCTTCAAGCAGCACGTGACCGCGGCACAACAGCGCTATCACCAGGCCGCTGACCACGGCGTCCTGTCCGACGACGGCCTTGGCGATCTCGGCGCGCAACGCCAGCAACGCGTGACGCGCCGATTCTGCGACCGGGGTCTGAACCGATGCGGAGGCGGGGTGTGTCACGAGTGGGCTACCTGCCTTTCAATGTCGTCGAGCGCACGGGCAAGGTGTAGCAGGTCGGTGTCTGTGGCCGGTGGTGGACCGAACAAGTTGTGCCGCACCCAGTTTGCGTCGGCTCCGCTGCGCTGCGCGACAGCGGTTACCACCACCGGCGCTGGTGTGTTGGCGCCCAGCCCGATCCGGGGCAGCATCCGCTGCAGGCTCGCGGTGCGCAATGCCTGCGCAGCGCGGTCGCATGCCCGGTGTGACCGGTACAGCCGGCCGCGGCCCTCGACCGTCTCCGACGCGCGTACCACGACCGGCAAGTTCTCGGCGACCAGCGGACCGAGCCGCCGGCCCTTCCATAGCGCGAGCAGTATCACCACCAGCGCCAGCTGCCAGACGACCCAGGTGACCTTGTCCGGGATCACGTCGAAAATGGTTGCCGAGGCTGAGGTTTCACCCTCAACTCGCTGCGGCGCGAACCAGACGACGCGTGGCCGGGTGCCGGCGAGGTTCATCGCCAGCGCGGCATTGCCCGCCCGCAACAGCCCCTTGTTGGTCATGAAGTCGGTGTTGCCGACCACTGTGACGGTGCGCTCGCCGTCGCGGTAGCGGACCAAGACCCCGTCGTAGCAGCTGGTCAACACCCGGTCGCCGACGGCCTGGTAGGTGTTGCTCGGCCCGAACTGTACTGATCCGGCCCGATTCGCTTCCCGCAGAGCACAGTTCGGTGTGCTGTCGAGCATGCTCACGCCTCCGGTGCGCAAACCCGGGGCAAGTGCCGCCCGGGCGCGCGACGTCGGTTCTACCAGCAGCAGGTCACCGGCGGCGCTCGCCAGCCGGCGCAGCAGCGCGTCGCTGGCCAGGTGCTGGGTCTGCGCCGCCAGCAGGAGCGTGTCGGGGCGCACTGCGTGTTCGACATCGGCGACGCTGCCGGCGACAGCAACCTCGACGCCGTGATCACGCAGCAGCGCCACCAGCGCGTGCGCACCCTCGGGTCCGGTGGACGCCGGGTCCATCCGGCCACCGGGTCGAGGTGCGGTCAGGTAGGTGCCGATCGCGGCGACCGCGGCGATGGCGATCAGTGCCGCGACCACCCAGCACCACGAGCCCCATCGCCGCACCGGGGTGCGGGTCGCCGATTGGGGACGCGGGTCCGCGATGGTCATCGGACCTGCGCCCACGAGTCCAACGCGGCTGGCTGGACCGCCCCCGGCGGGCCGGCTGGTGAACGGGACGGCAGGTGATCGTCGAGGTCGACGATCATGCGGTATGCAGCTGATGTTCCGGGGCGCTCACCGTAGGTGACGTCGTTGAAAGCAGTTGCTGCCTGGGAGAATTCGTGCACCAGGTGGGGTAGGGACGCACCGGCGTCGCGGGCCAACTCGCTGGCGGTTCGGCCGGGGGCCGGGTTGAGCACACTGGCCTCCTCCAGCTGGCGAGCGACGGCGCGCAGTCGGTGCCGAATCGCGGCAGCCCAATTTCCTTCAGCAGCGAAGCCTTTCGCGGTAGTGCGATGCTGGTCAGCGCTCAGCTCGGTGGCATCGAACAGCTGGTAGTCGCCGCCGCGGTTCGTGCGCATGGTGCGCCGCACGGTGTGGATGGCGACCGCCACCGCGATCGCCAGCACGATGAGCAGCACGGTGATGGCGAACCACCCGCCGGGTATCGAGGAGCCCTTCTGTATCAGGCGGTACAGCAGGTCGTCAACCCAGTCGTGGAACCGCTGTTGCGGCGACCCTTTGGGATAGATCGCCTTGGCCAGTTCACGCTGTGCCGCGTGGTGGGCGGCATCGCGGTCGATGTCGACAGCGGGCATTGTCAGCCAGTCCTCACACCGGCCGGGTCAGCCACAGGTAGTCGGTGGACGCCGTCGCGTACGGTCCGCCGGCGGCGCCGGTCTGCAATACCAGATCGAATGCCTCGGCCCGGATCCGGCGGTCGGTATACAACAACACGACGACGCCCGCGCTGAACGGCGCGGTGACGATCTGGCCGATCGCCGATCCGAGGTGAGTCAACGCGGCACCGATGAGCAACGGACCGGTGGATGGCGCCCCGGCCAGCAGCAACTGGCCGGCGACGCCGAACGGCGCCGCGATCGCATTGCTGACCAAGACGACCACCACCGCGGCCAGCAGCCGGATGCCCAACACCCGCCAGAAGCTGTTGCGAACCAGCGCAATGGATCTTGTGATCGCATCGACGACTGGCAGCCTCTCCAGCACGATCAGCACCGGCGCGAACAACAGAACGGTATACAGGTACCCCAACATCGCGATCAGGGCGAGCACCAGCGGGAAGCCCAAGAGGACTGCCGCCGCGCCTTTGCCGACCGCTGCGACGGCCCCAACAATCAACACCACTAGCCCGACGAGCGAGACGGCACCGGCGGCTTCCAGCGCCGCCAGGCCGATCAACGCCAGCAGCCGCCCGCGAACCTTCACCCATGCTTCACCGACGGTGATCGACGACCCGAAGACGGCCCGCCCGACGATAACGGTGAGCATCCCGCTGAGCAGGATGCTGACCAGCCAGGTGACGAGGGCGCTGCCACCGGTCGACATAGTCCACGTGCCGATGTCCCCCCATGTCGGCTCGTACGACGGATCCGTCCGCAATCGACGGGCAGCGGCGAGCGGTCCGGTCTCGGCGATCAGCGCGATGACCTGCATGACCACCACGACGGCGGCGGTCAATCCCAGCGTCGCCTTCGGGTTGGCGCGGACGTAGCCGACCGCGCCGTTGAAGATGTCGCTCAGGCTCAAGGGCCGCAGCGGGATTATTCCGGGCTTGAATGCTCCGGGGATCGGCTGTGGTGGGCCGCCATAGCCCGGCGGTGGACCGTAGCCCGGCGGGGGATAGCCTGGTGGTGGGCCATAGCCTGGTGGTGGGCCATAGCCTGGTGGCGGGCCATAGCTCGGCGGGCCATAGCCCGGTGGCGGGTAACCCGGTGATGGGTAGGCCGGTGGGCCGTAGCCCGGCGGTGGGCCGTAGCCCGGTGATGGACAGCCGGGTGGCGCATAGCCCGCGGAATCATAATCGATTGGCGGATCGCCGGGCGTGGGATAGCCCGGGTAGCCAGGCGGCAGCGTGCTCACTAAGAGTCGCCGTCGTCGTCGATCATGGCTCCCATCCTGTCGAGGGTCGGAGCATTTCTCAAATGTCGGGTCTCGATGCCGGTCTCGCCCTCTCGCACCGCCCAGGGCAGCGGCGGCGCGTAGCGTCTGAGCCATGGCGGAACTCAAATCCCGGCTACGGGCGGACCTGACCGAGGCGATGAAGACGCAGGACAAGTTGCGCACCGCGACCCTACGCATGCTGCTGGCCGCGATTCGCACCGAGGAGGTCTCAGGGGAGCAGGCGCGCGAGCTCTCCGACGACGAGGTGCTCAGGGTGCTCGCCATGGAAGCGCGCAAGCGCGGGGAGGCAGCCGAGATCTACACCCAGAACGGCCGCGGTGAGCTCGCCGCCGAGGAACACGCCGAAGCCCGGGTCATTGAAGAGTACCTGCCGCCGCCGCTCACCGAGGGCGAGCTGGCCGACGTCGTCGACACCGCCATCGCTCAGGTGGCCGAGCAACTCGGGGAGCGGCCCGGCAAGAAGCAGATGGGGTTGGTGATGAAGGCGGCCACCGCGATTGCGGCCGGCAAAGCCGACGGCGCCCGGCTGTCCGCGGCCGTCAGGGAGCGCCTTTAGCCGCCGCGGATGGGAAAGATCGGGTGCCGGCGAGACCATTAGCCGTTTGCGCTGGCCGCACACGGGTACCCGGGTTACATGACCCGGTTTGGCTATACCCTGATGACGGAGCAGAACGGACCCAAAGACCTTGTCCGGTGCGCTGTTTCGGCTGAAGAGCGCGGTTTCGACTTCGAGGTCTGCAGTGACCACTTCTCGCCGTGGCTGGCGTCGCAGGGGCATGCACCGAACGCCTGGGCGGTACTGGGTGCGGTGCCGACGCTCGATCGTGGGCCAGCCCTGGCCGATGACGTGTTTTCGCCGGTGCGACGCAGTTCGTGCGCCCTGAGGACGTCGCCGGGAGCATTCCGTGCGGGTCCGACTTGGACGCCATCGTCGACGCGGTCCGACCGTACTGGGAAGCGGGCTTCACCGATGTCGCGCTGCTCCAGATCGGAGGCGAGGCGCAGGACCTGTTTTTCAAGAAGGCCGCCGAGCCGCTGCTGGCGGCGCTGCGGGCGGCATCGAGCTGAGATGCAGTTGGCCGCATCGAACTGACGGCCATTCATCACCACACGACTACGAGATCTTCGAACACAAACAGGACCGGTCGGTGCGATCTGTCACGGTCCGTGACACAGGTGGAGGCCGGCATGGTGGGGGGCGAACGGTGACCTCACAACCGAGCATCCGCACCGATCTGCGAAACGCCAGCGCCAACGTGGTCGACGAGAAGGTCGTCATCGACGGGGAATTTGGTCACTAGCCGATCACCGTCCGACTTCCCGGCATTCTGCTCGACGATTATCAGGCAATGCGCCTATACGAGTGCTTGATCACGCGCGGGTTTCGACGGTCACGCACGGGTGTACCCGCGATTGAGCGTCGGTCAACCGGTGGACCCGGTCGGTGCGCCGCCAAAGCATGCCCGACATGCATAACGGCACTCGGGTGTGGGTTGTGTCAGCGTGGTTGCAGTGCGGCCAACGGGTTCGCCCCTTTCGTTGCTGGCAATTGGAAGCTCATTTCGACTGTGGTTCCGGAAGGGGTACCGCCGAGCTCAACCCGGTCACTGACGGCTCGGATCAGCAGCAGGCCCCGCCCACGGGTGCTCACATCGGCGGCCGGTGTTTTCCACGAACCGGAGTCGACGACCCGCACATGAATTTCGGCGCCCTCGATTTCGCCCTCAACCTGCATCTTTCCGCGGTCATGTCCCCGATACGCATGCTCGATGCTGTTGGTGCACGCCTCGTTGACGGCGAGCACGATGTCGGAGACGAGCGCATCTGGGATGGCGATCGCCCGCAGCCACGTAGCGAACCGATGCCGGACATCGGCCAATCGATCGGCGGTGGCGTCGTTTTCGAGTCGAAGCGGAGCGTGCGGTCGCCGATATACCACGATCGCGACGTCGTCGTCGTACCCCGCTGCCGGAGCCAGCTCGCGAAGCACCGCATCGGCGACGGCATCGACAGCCAAATCCGTTGTGTCCATTAGAACCTCGGCGGCACGTGCGACCCCTTCGTCAATCGAGCCATGTTTGCGCTCGACCAGGCCGTCGGTAAATAACATCAGCGTCGAGCCCCGGAGCAGCACGTGAGAGGCCTGCGGGCGGGACTCGTCTCGGTGCACCGCGAGCGGCACCGAGCGCGCTGCGGTCAGCAACGTTGTCCCGGATTGAGGCGTGGCGAGCACGGCCGCATCTCCCACGTCACCTGGTTGAGGTCGTTGTTGTGCAACACCGCGACGATCGGCCTGGGATCAGGCCATTCTTTCCAGTAGTGCGCGATGGTGATCAGCTCGGCCATCCCGTTGATTTGCATCGCGCCGTCGCCGGCGAAGACGATCACCGGACGGTTAGCTGCGCGGTGAGGGGCAGGTGATCGTCGCGGGTAGCTCGGCCCGGCACTGCGGCGCAACAGCCTTGACAGCGGCGAGAAGGCGTCAAGTGCACTGCCCTCGACGGTCAGGCCTACCGCAGCCCATCGGCGACCGGACCGAGGGCCAGCGCCGGCAGGTACTCCAGTCCCACCGTGATCAGGGTGACACCGACGATGAGCATGACGAAAGTGGGTCTGTGGGTGCTTAGGGTGCCGATGGTGATGACACCGGGTCGCTGGGCTGCGAAGGCTCCGGCTAGCGCCAGCACGAGGATGATCGGCAAGAATCGTCCCGCGATCATGGCCAGCGCCAACGCCACGTTGTACCAGGTGGTGTTGCCGCTCAGACCCGCGAACGCGCTGCCGTTGTTGGCCGCGGAGCTGGTGAAGGCGTAGAGCACCTCAGAGAGGCCGTGCGGGCCGCTGTTCAGCATGGACTTGACCGCATTGGGCTGCGCTATCGCCACGGCGCAGCCGGTGAGAACCGTGGCCGGCAGCACCAGGATGTAAAGGCCGACCAGTTTCATGTGCCGCCCATGCAGCCGTTGCCGAAGGAACTCCGGTGTGGTGCCCACCATCAGCCCACCGAGGAACACCGCCAGCAAGGCCATCACCACCAGCCCGTACAGCCCGCTTCCCGGGCCGCCGGGCGCAACTTCGCCCAGCATCATGTTCGCCATGAGCATGCCCCCGCCCAGGCTCGCGAAGCTGTCATACGACGAGTTCGCCGCCCCGTCGCCACTGCCGGTGGCCGCTTGACCGAATAGCGCGCTGCCCGGCACGCCGAACCGTGTCTCGGTGCCTTCGCTGGCCGCGCCCACCGCATGCACCACCGTGCCGTGGGCGACCATCTCCGCCAGGACGATCGCGAGGGTTCCGATGGCGAACAGGATCCCCGCGGCCGTGAACAGCGCCCAGCCCTGCCGCTTGTCGCCGACCATCACCCCGAATGTGCGCAGCAGCGCTACCGGGATCAGCAGCATTGCCACGATCTCTATCACATTGGTGAGCGGGGAAGGATTCTCGAAGGGGTGCGCACTGTTGACATTGAAGGCACCGCCTCCGTCTCCTGACATCAACTTAATCGGTTCCCACGAGGCGACCGGACCTCCCAGAAACGCTTGCGAGCCATGCGTTATAGTCGAAATGTGTTGTGCGCCATCGAAATTTTCGATGACGCCGCACGCCAGCAGCAGCAGCGCGATGATGACTGCCAGCGGGATCAGGATGCGCACCACGCTGCGCACCAGATCGACCCAGAAGTTGCCGAGCTCGAGTCTCTGATACTGGGCGAGTCCGCGGATCAATGCCACGGCGACGCACATGCCGACCGCGGCACTGGCAAAGGCTTGCACACCGAGCCCAGCGGCCAGCCCGACATGTCCGAGTGTGGTTTCGCCAGCATAGTTCTGCCAACTGGTGTTGGTGGTGAACGAAATCGCGGTGTTGAACGCCAGCGCCGGGGACATTCCCTCATGACCCCAAGGCTTGGGCAGATTCGTCTGCACCAGTAACAACGCGTAGAGGAAAACGACGCTGACCGCGGAGAAGGCGAGGACGGAACTCGCGTACTTCGGCCAGCGCTGGACGTCGTCTGGTTTCGTGCCGATGAGTCGGTAGACGACCTTCTCGGCGCGCCAGTGCCGGGTGTCTGTGTAGACCCGGGCCATGTAATTCCCCAGGGGCACATGCAGAATCGCTACCAGTGCAATGACCGCCAAGATCTGCAGGTAGGCTTCGACACCCCAGCGGGATAAATCGTTGATGGACGCAACTCCTCAGAAACGGCCAAACCGATCGGGTCGAATCTAGGCCGCGAAGGACCGTACCACGCCGGGGGTTACGTGATCCCTACACGCAAACCACGACATCTTGACGCGATCTTGACGTCTGCTCTGCCGGGCGCGCTAACCTCCCGCACCTGAGCACTGCGGTTGTCGGCCCCCGCGGCGACCGCGATCCGCAGCCAAGCCTCGCGGTGTCGGCGGGCGGCGATGTGTTGGCGCTGGCGAGGCTGTCGGGCCACGAACGGCCGGTACGCCGGAGCAAAACTGCCTAGCTACCAGCTATAAGCCTGCACTAGCCACCGGAAAACCGGGACACGCTCGGTTGACAGCGCGAGAATGTCGACTATGGTCATCGCGGCAATGTCCGCCGGGCGCAGCGGGTTTTCGAACCTGTTGGGACGGTCCCCGTATCCAACGGGCTGTGGACGTGGCAATTCCCGGTGAGCCGAATAGGCGGAACCGCGTAGGGCGCAGTTACGTAGATTTATGTGCGTCGCGGGATTGACGAGCGATCGAGAAGGGAAAACCGACGGTGGAGTAATGATGGACGTCATCAAATTGATCCATGCCAAGTGGGCGCGTCCGCTTGTGGTCGGCGTGAGCACACGTCAGATCGCTCGTTTCGTTGCTGCGGTGGTGATGATCTGGGCGGCGCTGCTGAGCGCACCCGTCCCATCCGCGTTCGCCCAGCCATGCCCCGAGGTCGAGGTGGTGTTCGCCCGCGGCACTGACGAGCCGCCTGGTGTTGGCATGGTCGGACAGGCATTCGTCGACGCGCTGCGCCTGCAAGTCGGCTCGAGATCACTCGGGGTGTATCCGGTCAACTACGTTGCCACCTTGCCTGCCAGCAGCGATTCTGCCGACCGCCTTGCGTTCGCCAAATCCGTCGTCGATGGGATCAGGGACGAGGGCGCTCATGTCGAGTCCATGGCGGCGAACTGCCCCAATACCAGGCAGGTGCTCGGCGGATATTCCCAAGGCGCGGTCGTGACCGGTTTCGTCACCTCGCCTGTCATACCGAAGGAAGTACCTGCTGAGTATGCCTCCTACATACCCAAGCCGATGCCGCCGGAGGTGGCTAACCACGTCGCCGCAGTGGTCCTGTTCGGAAAACCCTCGGATCAGTTCATGCGCGAGGTCGGCGCACTGCCGATCGTCATCGGCCCGCTATATGTGCCCAAGACCATCGAGCTGTGCGCTCCTGATGACACGATCTGCTCTGGTGCTGCCGGTGGGGCGCCCACCATCACGCACGTAATGTATCCGTTGAACGGCATGGTGGGCCAAGGCGCGGATTTCGCCGCGAGTCGCCTGTAGCCGGGTTTCAATTGTTGAGCATTAGAGCGCTATGCCCGGCAGGGTCTTTGCATCAGAGCCCCTAACCGGATACCCCGGTCGTGGCTTTCACTTGCAGTGACGCGAGTCGGGGTGGCGGGATTTGAACCCACGGCCTCTTCGTCCCGAACGCTGATTCGATGTACCAGGACTGGTCAGCCAGTGTCATTGAGCTGCACCGATGTGATCGTCAATGGTGTCGAGTGCCCAGTCGTATTGATCTGTCGGCTGCCTCCTTGCTGTCAATCGGTCTTCTGATCCGTAGGCAGCCCAGGCCCATCCGTGGCGGTCTATCGGCGTCCATGGATGCTGCGTGCTGGACCCACGATATCGGCGCTGACCTGCGGTGGTCAGTCCGAAGGGGTCCATTGCAGTCCGAGGCCGTCCAAGGGTGGGGACCGCGAGTTTTCGATGAGTTGTGGCATTGTCGTGACACCCGAGGGTCGCCGCAGGGTTGCGGGACCGAGACCGCATCAACGACGCCTTCCAACTGCGGCGGGCAATCTGCACCCGCAACGCGGTCGCCATGAACCGCAGCGGTAAGCCGGCTGGCCCATCCCGCGGCGGCTGTCTGCCTCACTCGGCAACGTGCCCTGCGCCCCATACGCCGGTACCTTGTGCAAGGGCATCTGGCGTGCCACTGGGCCGGCGCGGTTTCATAGCGGAAGAGCGGGCACCAGGAGGTCTGTCATGCTCAGTCTGAGCGCGGATGCGAGGAGCGAGGAACTGTGGCAGGAAAGAATGATGGCGACTTACGGACCACCTGTGCGTTCTACGCGCAGAAATATAAGTATCGCCCTGATGCACTAGAACGCGGTCTCGAGGGTTACGCAGCACACTTATTCGCCCAGGAAGAGGGCTTTGATGCCGTTCTGGACACCGAGTTGACGACTGAGGCAGACCTGTCTGATTACATATGCCGAAGTAATGATCTGAAGATCGACGTCGTTCTGGAGGATGAACTAGGGAAAAGAATACTTCTAGTTCAGGCTGCTTGGCGAGCGAAAGACCTAGATGAAGATAAGGTCGCCGCTTTTTTCGATGTTCCCGACGTGATAATCCACCACGAGTATACGGAAACCGGTGGGGATCAGATTCAAGATCTTATTGCAGATTTTCCAGCCAAGGTGGAAGATGGGTGGGACGTAATACTTCGATTTGTCACCAACTTGAGCGTCGGTTCCCGTAATAAGTCGCAGGAACTCGTCGCCGCAAAGAACGAGACGTACCTACAACAAGACCGAAGCATCACGTGCGAACTCTACGGTGCTGCAGAACTTGCCAAGCGCGATGAAGAACTCCAGAGCGCCATACGGGGCGGCCTTGTCAACGAGGTAGCTCTTAATTTGCAGCCCGACAAAATAATCCAACTCAATAACCCGTATCGAACTATCATCGGTGTAATCAAAGGAAACGAACTCGTTAACCTTTACAAGCGGAAGGGAGTTGGCTTATCGCTGTTCAACCTCAACATCCGCTTACCGCTCGCTAGCAAGAAAGTGAATCCAGCGATTGTAGAAACAGCAGCTTCTCCTACCGAAGGACAGAATTTTCTTTACTACAACAATGGTGTTTCGGCTGTTTGCAGTGGTTATCACTTGGTTGAGAACGTTGTTAAAGCGAGACGCCTTCAAATCATAAATGGCGCTCAGACGGTAAGTGCGCTCGTAAAAGCTGCCCGGAAAAATCCGAACTCCGACGTCTATGTTTTATTCCGCTTGACGGAGACGAATGAGAAGTACGGTGGAGCCTTCACGGATAACGTGATCCGCTATAACAATACCCAAAATCCGGTTAAGGTTGCCGATTTCTTTGCCAATGACCAAATCCAAGTCTGGCTGCGCGACAACATAACCAGGATCGCCGGCCACGGTGCGATACCGAATGTGTATTACATCCACAAGTCGGGCCACAAACCAAAAGGCGCTACCGGGCGAGGCTTGAAGATCGAGCAGCTAGCCGGCATAAGACACGCTTTTCTTTACGGCCCAGTCATCAGCTATAAAGAGCCTGCGACCTTTTTCGACCGTGCAGGTCGGTATGATGAGGCATTCGGAATCGACGGGAAACCGGCGACTTTCTGGCCGGAGGAGGAACTGCTTCGAGCAGGTGCCGCCGTTGCGATTCATGACCGCATCCAGGCTCTCGCTAAGCAGTTGAAGCAGGACGAGAAAACTAAAGACCTGGACGAGGCGAAGTATCTCTACCGATTGGCACGTTACGTGACTGCCCTTGTAGGCGTCGGACTGGAATCGATTAAGTCGAGCACGTTCAAAGATTATGCGACTCTCACCGCATCGTCTGCAACCTTCTCGCAACATGTGGATCCAGTTATCGCGAAGGCACGTCAAACGCTCCGGCACGAATACAATGCGCGTAAAGCCAAGTCGGTTCAGCCCGAATATAATCTGGCTCGAGACGAAGACGCATGGCTGACGCTAAAAGAAACGGTGCGAGAAGACGTACTTGCTGACTTTGTACTTGGCTAATTCTTAGTCATTTCACTGTCATACGAGTGGGTCAATTAACTTAGAACTGCTCATCCTTCTTCGCTGGCTGCACATTCAACGCACTCCGGGGTGACCCCGCGAGGCAGGAAGACGAACAGCCCAATGGCGTCGGAGTCCTTAGGTCGGTTCGGGGTGAGGCCACGGTAATGGCGATGGCCCGTCAACCGAGGTTCAGTGTCGTGTTCCCGGTAGTGCGACCCGGTGCGGTGTCACGCTGTCAAGGTGTCACGCCGGTGCACTATGTGTCGGATAGCACAAGCTCTCTCGCGCCGATTGACCAAAACTCCGGAAAATTCGTTGCAGCACAGGATAAAAGGGTCCTAGTGGAGGCTTGCCACCAGCCCATCCAGCCCAAACGTCGATTAGCTGAAATGGCGCGCAAGGGCCAGGGAAGCACTGTAACTTGGCAAACGCCGATTGATCGTCCGGTTGCCGAGTAGGTCGGGCCGCGGCGCGGTTTACCACTGTTCCCGCACTGGGTTCTGCGGGCTGTCCGCACCGGCTGGTGGTGCACCCTGTCTGTCGCCGGATTGGCCTGGTCGGGCTCTGCGCGCCGGTCGGCTGGCCGGGTTACCCGGGGGATTTCCTTTGCTCGCAGAATCTGAAGTAGGCGGCACCGCGTGCCCCGGCGGATCGCGGTGGATGTTCCTCTGATTGTGGCCACCGGTACCGGCTGGCTGGGTTACTGTCCAGTAGGTTACTGGCCAGTAGAAGTCTTTGTGCCGTAGAAGTTACTGTCCAGTAGAAGTTACTGTCCAGTAGCACGAGCTGTGTGGAGGTCCGGGATGACTGTTATCCGAGAAGTTAGCGAGCGGCAGGCCAGGGAGGTCGCCGAGCAGGCGCGGGAGGCGCGCTGGCGCCAGCCCAGTTTCGGCAAGGAGTTGTTCCTCGGTCGATTGCGGTTGGACCTGGTCCATCCGCACCCCAGCGGTTCGGTGGAGGCAGCGGAGCGCGGAGAGGCGTTCCTGGCCAGGCTGCGCGAGTTCTGTGAGTCGCAGGTCGATGCCGCCGTGATCGAGCGGGACGCGCAGATCCCGGACAAGGTGGTCGCGGGGTTGAAGGAGCTCGGCGCGTTCGGCATGAAGATCGGAACCGAATACGGCGGGATCGGCCTGTCACAGGTCTACTACAACAGGGCGCTCATGTTGGTCGGCTCGGTGCATCCCTCGCTGTTCGCGTTGCTTTCGGCGCATCAGTCGATCGGGGTGCCGCAGCCGATCTCGATGTTCGGGACAGAGGAGCAGAAGCGAATGTGGCTGCCCCGGTGTACCCAGGAGATCAGCGCGTTTCTACTCACGGAGCCGGATGTGGGCAGCGACCCGGCTCGGATGCACGCCACTGCCATCCCCGATGGCGATGACTATGTGCTCAACGGGGTCAAGCTGTGGACCACCAATGGCGTGATCGCCGACCTGCTGGTGGTGATGGCCCAAGTGCCCAAGAGCGAAGGGCGACGGGGTGGGATCACCGCGTTCGTGGTGGAGGCGGACGCACCGGGCATCGTGGTGGAGAACCGCAACACGTTCATGGGATTGCGCGGCATCGAAAACGGCTTCACGCGGCTGACAAACGTGCGGGTACCCGCCGCGAACCGAATCGGCCGGGAAGGGGAGGGGCTGCGGATCGCGCTGTCCACGCTCAACGTGGGGCGGCTCTCGCTGCCGGCGGGGTGTACCGGGTCGGGAAAATGGTGTCTGAAGATCGCTAGGGAGTGGTCCCGGCAGCGGGTGCAGTGGGGCCGCCCGATTGGTGAGCATGAAGCGGTGGCCGGCAAGGTGGCGTTCATGGCGGCCACCGTCTACGGCCTGGAGGCGATGCTCGAGTTGGCCAGCGAGCTGGCCGACGCGGGTAGGACCGACATTCGGATCGAGGCGGCGCTGGCCAAGCTCTACGCCTCGGAGATGGGCTGGCTGATCGCCGATGAGCTGGTGCAGATCCGCGGCGGCCGCGGCTACGAAACCGCCGAGTCGCTGGCCGCCCGCGGCGAGCGCGGGGTACCCGCCGAGCAGATGCTGCGCGACATGCGCATCAACCGCATCTTCGAAGGCTCCACGGAGATCATGCAGCTGCTGATCGCCCGCGAGGCGGTGGATGCGCACCTGGCGGCGGCCGGCGACCTCATCGACCCGCAGGCCGATGCGCGGCGCAAAGCCCGAGCAGTCGCCAAAGCCGGCAAGTTCTACGCGCGCTGGCTGCCCACCTTGGTCACCGGCAAAGGCCAGCTGCCCACGTCGTTCACCGAGTTCGGACCGCTGGCCGGGCATCTGCGCTACGTCGAGCGGGCGAGCCGCCGACTGGCGCGCAGCACCTTCTACGCAATGTCGCGGTGGCAGGGCAGGCTAGAGCACAAGCAGCGGTTTCTGGCGCGGATCGTGGACATCGGCGCGGAGCTGTTCGCGATGACGGCCGCCTGCGTCCGGGCACAGCGTGACCGGGCGGACGGTACCGCGGTCGAGCTCGCCGACGCGTTCTGCCGCCAGGCCCGGGTTCGGGCCGAGCAGCGGTTCGACCAACTCTGGCACAACTGCGATGAGGCCGACCGGACGCTGGCTCGTGGCGTGCTCGACGGTCGCTACACATGGCTGGAGGAAGGGGTCCTCGACCCGTCGATCGAGGGACCGTGGATCGCTCAAGACAACGGCGCCGCGAAGCACGACGTGCACCGCGTCGTCCCGTGAATTAACAGTGGGCGTCGGGGGGTGAGAAGGTTGCCGAGGCTGCCACGCCCGAGATCAGAACGCGGCGGCCACTTCCCACACGCGCCGCAGGTCGGCGGGGTCGGTCTGCAGCGGCAGCAGCGCCATGTCGGTCGCGCCGGCGTCCGTGTAGGTCTTGAGCTCGTCGGCGGTGCGCTCGACGACCGCCACCACTTCGTCGTAGGACTTGCTACAGCTATGTCTGCAGAAAGTCGGCGAGGACCTGCGCCGGGTGCCGGACCAACTCACAAATATCTGCGCACGAGTAATCCTCGCACCCGGTGCTGACGCCCCTCACTAACCACGCCGCCCCAGGGTCTCTAGCTAACCCACCCGCGTACGCGGGACGTACGCGACCAGGGGCGTTTCTAGGCCGTACCGTAGGCGTATCGGGACCGTACCGGCAACGGCGAAAAACGGCTCTGTCCTGACGATTTGGGGCGTTCAGCTAATCTGTTTCCCCTGGTCGCACGATCGCCGGAAACGGACTCATAATCGGTGTACATGGGCGTTTGCTGCGTCGGCTAGCGTTGGTGCGTTCGGGGTATACCTGCTTCTAGCTGGGTCGATATCGCTTGTCGGACCACTGCGGCGCGCGATTCGTCGATCATGCGGAACCACGTTTTGGCGCAATGGGAAAAGTGGCAGCTCGGGAAGATTGATCATCTCTCCGTGCAGACATGGGTGAGTTCATTGTCCGACAAGCGATCTCGCGCTACGGTGGCCGAATGCAAGCGGTTGATGTCGGGCGTCATGCGATCGGCGGTCAAAAATCGACTGATTGGCATCGACCCGACAGTGGGCGTCAGGGTTCCGGGTCGACGGGTGCGAGACACAGATGAGCGGATAGTTACTCGTGAAGATGTGCGGCAGAGGCTTGTCCCGGCGGTGCAACCAATTAGATACCGGACTTTCGTTGCAACGGCGGCGTTTACGGGTCTGCGTTGGGGTGAGGCGATCGGGCTTTGTCGTGATGTGGTGGACCTTGATGGGCGCACAGCGAGAGTGATTCGCACGGTCACTGAAGTGGCAGGGCAAACCGAATTCAAAGCGTTTCCGAAATCGCGTGCGGGGCGTCGGACGGTTCCATTGCCGGACTGGTTGGTCGATGAGTTGCGGAAGTATATGGAGCTGTACCCGCCTGACGGGCCGCAAGGGTTGATCTTCACGAACGCGGTAGGTGGCGCAATTCGGTGGACATTGTTCCGGTCGCGTGTTTGGCGTCCGGCCCTAGTACGGGCGGGGTTGCTTGGGCAGGTGCGTGAGGTCGACGGCAAATTCGAGGCAGTGTGGTCGAACGAGCTGGGCCGTACCATGGTCGAAACCTTCGGTTTAGAGTCTGAGGCTGTTGAGCACGTCGCGAGGAATCAACACGGAGGGCTGAGGTTCCACGATCTCAGACATTCGTACGGGACGTGGCTGGCCGACGACGGCATCGTTCCGAACAAGCTAGCGAAGGTCATGGGGCACGAAGACATCGCCACAACAATGGAGTTGTACGTCCGGCGAACCGAGGACCACGACGCGATCCGTGATCTGCTCGACTGGTGACGTCGATTTATCTGAATGCTGCCTCTTCGCTGCCTGGTTGGACCGGAGAGCGCAGTGATCAAGCAGAGAAGCAACGCCGCCCCCGACCTTCGATGCAGGTCAGGGGCGGTTCTGTCATCTCGACCAAGCAGTCGGGGTGGCGGGATTTGAACCCACGGCCTCTTCGTCCCGAACGAAGCGCGCTACCAAGCTGCGCCACACCCCGCGTAAGCCACGACAGCGTATCGCACCAGCCCATCGGCTGGCCAAACTGCGATTCGGCGGGTTGGGTGCGCTAACCGCCGGGTACCCACTGAGGTCGCACATCGGGGCAGACCGGTGTCCGCCGGTACAACGCGCAGTCACGGCGGCGGTCGCCACGCAGGTCACACCCAGTCAGTCCCGATGAGCGACGTATCCCACAGTCCGGAACAAACGCAGCTGTCAGTGACGTTAAGCAGACTAACTAAATGCACTGTCCGTGCGAGAAAGCGAGAAGGTCATGACGGCGTTGGGTGCAGTGGTGTTCGGCGGGCTTTTCGGCATTGCCGTGCTGTGGCTACTGCTGACCGGCCCGTATGACGATGGTGTCGTGGACAGCGAGGCCGAAAACGGGTGGGATCACCCCCAGCGACAGGAGCGTTCGAATTCGGCCAGCGTCTCAGCCGGCGCAGCAGTATCGAGTCCTTGGGCACCAACCCACTCGTCGCAGAAGTAGGTGTCGACACGGCGCAGCGGTCGCTGCTCTCGGCCGAGCAGCGTGACCACCGAACCTGCGCCCGTCGGCGACCATCTCAGCGATAAGGCCGAAGGCTCCCCACAGGTTGGTGCCCGTCCACGCCCCCACCCGGCGGCCCAGGACGGAGCTGGCATGACGGGCGGCAGCGATTGAGGCCGCGTCGGGCACCGAGACCATACGGTCGACGACATCGGGCAGAAAGGACGGCTCGACCCGCGGTCGGTCGATGCCCTCGATGCGCGACGACGCGGTGAACACGACTTCGTAGCGGGATTCGGCGTAGACGGGGTAGAACGCAGAGCCGGGTGGCGTGCCGCCGATCGCGGATATAGCGGCCGAGCGTCGCGCTGGTATCGGCGCTGCTTCGGGTGTCGGCTTCGATCAGCCGGATCGCTTGTCTGTCCAGCAGCGTGGTCGGCGGCGAACCGCGATCCGGGTCCGTTCGATTACCGCACCGAGACTGTGGGCTGCGACCGGCCCAGGTTTCTGCGCGAATCGCGGTCACCCATCGGGGCGGCGATCAGCGTCAGCAAGGTGGCTTCGGGCCGGCAGCAGAATCGCAGCGGCGCGAACGGCGAGGTGCCGATCCCGGCCGAGACGTGCAAGTGCATGCCGGCACCCCAGCGCGACGCTCCCTTCACCCGGGACCGATCCAGACCGCAGTTGGTCACGACGGCCCCGTAGAACGGCAGGCACAGCTGCCCGCCGTGGGTGTGGCCGGCCAGCACCAGTTGGTAGCCGTCGGCGGCGAACCGGTCCAGCACGCGGGGCTCCGGCGAATGGGTCAGCCCCAGCCGCAGGTTGGCGGCCGGGTTTGCCGGGCCCGCGATCGTCTCATAGCGGTCCCGGCAGATATGCGGGTCGTCCACGCCCGCGGCGGCGACGAGCACCCCGGCCACTTCGAACTCGCGGCGGTTGTGGGTCAGGTCGAGCCAGCCGCGCTCGGTGAACGCCGCCCGCAGATCCTGCCAGGGCAGCGGCTTACCGTGCACGCGGTGAGCCGGGTTGCTCACGTAGTTCAGTGGGTTCTTCACGCGCGGCCCGAAGTAGTCGTTGCTGCCGAACACGAAGACACCCGGCAGCGACAACAGGTTGTCGAGCGTCTGTACGACGGCGGGCACAGCCTTCGGGTGGGCCAGGTTGTCGCCGGTGTTGACGACCAGGTCGGGTTCCCATCCGGCCAGTTCACGCAGCCACGACTGTTTGCGCCGCTGGTTGGGCCGCATGTGGATGTCGCTGATGTGTAGCACCCGCAGCGGTGAGGAGCCCGGAGTCAAGACGGGCATCGTGACCTCACGTACGACGAACGCGTTGCGCTCGATGATCGAGCCGTAACCGATCCCGGCGACGGCGGAGCCGAGCGCGACGGCTCCAGTGCGTTTCAGGGCGTCCAGACCCGGGCGACTATGCGGGCCGCGAGGCGGCCCGCTGAGGAGCCGGGCAATCACGTCATGGGCGGCAGGCATGAAAGCAGCCTACTGCCGAGCGGACTGACATCGCGGCACGCCCTGTGAGAATGCCTACGGTGGCGGCGGCTCGCCAGGCGGCGGCGGTGCCAGTAGCGGAATGGTGATCGGCGGCAGACCCGGAATCTCCACGACCTGCGAACCCACCGGCGGCGGCGGACCCGCCGGCGGCGGACCCACCGGCGCCTGATACACGGGCGGCGGGGGCGGGGCCGGTGCAGTGCCATTACTGGTCTGAATCGTGATGACCGAACCCGGCAGCGTCTGACCGCTCGGCGTCGTTCCGACCACCTCGCCGTATTTTGCGGTGCTGTTGACCGGCGTGGGCTGGTCGGCGACCTGGAAACCGGCGTCCTTCAGGCGCTGGCGCGCCGCGTTCACATCCAGGCCGGCAACACTTGGCACCTGCGAGCTGGCAGAGCCCTCGACGTAGCGGGGATCGGTCTGTGGCAGGTGGACTTCCCCGAAGTTGTTGGCGATCGGCTTCATCGCGGTGAACCAGGTGCGGGCCGGCTCGTTGCCGCCGTACAGATCGCCGTCACCACAGCGGCGCAGTGGCGAGGAGCACAGATCCGACGGGGTGGTGGAGTCATCGTAGACGTAGTTGGCCGCCGCATAGCGGTTGGTGAAACCAACGAAACCCGAGGACCGGTGAGCCTCGGTGGTGCCGGTCTTACCGGACATTGGCAGGTCCCAACCCGCCGCCCCGGCCGAACCCGACGCGGTACCGCCGGCCTTCGCATCCTTGCTCAGCGCGTTGGCGAGCGTGTTGGCCAAACCTTCGGGAACCGCTTGATCGCAGGCCTCGGTGGTGACGGCGATCTGGTGTCCGTCATGGTCGACCAGCTTGTCGATCGGGTTCGGCGGGCACCACACGCCGCCAGACGCCAGCGTCGCCGCGACATTCGACAGCTCCAGGGCGTTCAACTCGAACGGGCCGAGCGTGAACGACCCGCTGTTCTGCCGTTTGATGAAGTCCGCCAGGCTCTCGTCGCTGTCGGGGTCGTAGTCGTGGGCGGTGCCCGGATCGGCGTAGGAGCGCAGCCCGAGTCTGACGGCCATGTCCACCGTGCGCGGCACCCCGACCTGCGAGATCAGCTTGGCGAACGCCGTGTTCGGCGAGGTGGCTAGCGCGTCGGTCACGTTCATCGGCGACCGGTAACGGCCGGCGTTGACCACGCACCAGCTTTCCTTGGGGCAGCCCTTGGCGCCACCACTGCCCAGGCCCTTGGCCTGGAAGTAGCCAGGCACCTCGAGTTGCATGTTGATGCCCATGCCCATGTCCAGCGCGGCGGCGGTGGTGAAGATCTTGAAGATCGACCCGGCACCGTCGCCGACCAGCGAAAACGGCTGTGGTCGCATGGTCTCGCCGGCATCGGTGTTCAGCCCGTACCTGCGGTTGCTGGCCATCGCCAGCACCTGGTGTGAGTCCTTGCCGGGTTTGATCACGCTCATCACGCTGGCGATACCCGGCAGGTCCGGGCTGGCATAGCTGTCGATCGCCTGCTTGACCGGGTTCTGCACATCGGGGTCCAGCGTGGTGCGAATCGTATAGCCGCCCCTGGCCACCTGCTCTTTGCTGATCCCGGCGCGCGCCAGATACTCCTGCACGTAGTCGCAGAAGAATGCGCGGTCGCCCGCGGCGATGCAGCCACGCGGCAACTCGTTGGGTTGCGGCCGTACCCCCAACGGCTCGGCCTTTGCCGCGCGCAATGCGTCGGCTTCCCTGGGAAGATTCTCGATCATGGTGTCCAGCACCAGATTTCGCCGGGCCAGCGCGCCCTCAGGATTGGTATAGGGGTTGAGCGAGCTGGTCGACTGCACCAGGCCAGCCAGCAGCGCCGCCTGCTGCCAATTCAGGTCGGACGCGTTCACGCCGAAATAGGTCTGCGCCGCGTCTTGCACGCCGAACGAGTTGTTGCCGAACGACACCAAATTCAGGTAGCGGGTCAGGATCTCCGGCTTGCTGAACGTCTTGTCGAGGGTGAGCGCCATCCGGATCTCGCGCAGCTTGCGCGCCGGGGTGGTCTCGACGGCCGCGCGTTTCTCCGCGTCGGTCTGGGCGGTTACCAGCAACAGGTAGTTCTTCACATACTGCTGCTCAAGCGTCGAACCGCCGCGGGTGTCGACGTCGCCGCGAGCGTACCCGGCCAGCCCGGTCAGGGTGCCCTTCCAGTCCACACCGTTGTGTTCAGCAAATCGTTTGTCCTCGATCGACACGATTGCCAGCTTCATGGTGTTGGCGATTTTGTCGCTGGCACCTCGAACCGGCGCTGCGAGTACAACCAGGCGATCGTGTTGCCCTTCGCGTCGACCATCGTCGACACTGCCGGCACATTGCCCGCGAGCAGCTGTGCCGAGCCGTTGGCGACGACTTCGGACGCACGGTTGGACATCAGCCCGATTCCGCCGGCCACCGGGAACATGAGCGCGGCGGCGATGACACTGGCGAGCAGGCAGCACCCGGCGAGCTTGAGGACCGTGATAGCGGTCGGGGAGCGCTCCGACATGGGTACTACAGTAACGACGCCTGGGTACAAGGTTCCAGGAGGTTTCAGTCTGCGGCTATCAGCCGCCCGAGAGGGGCTCGGCCGATATTTTCCACAGCGTCACAGGTCAGCCGCCCTGACGGCCGTCTTGTCCGAGCCGCCTGGGCCCGTCCATCATGATCGGACGGCACGGTCGTCCCAAAAACCCCTGAATAAGACTGTTGCGCAATTGCCCTTGACCACCTAACTTAGACACACACTGAGATATAGATAACACCGACGTGCATAGTGTGGCGTAGATCGCATCGTGGTCTGCACGCGTGGACGAAGCCGTCAAGCAGCGGCGGCCGGAGCGAAGGGGATCGCTGGTGTCAGGTACACGAACCACGGCGCACAGGACGAACACAGCATCCGCTCACAGCACGCTCCATCGCGTCGATACCGAGTCCCGCATCGCTTGGGTATCCAAGGCGCTATGCCGCACAGCCGATCCTGACGAACTCTTTGTGCGCGGAGCCGCGCAACGTAAGGCCGCGGTGATCTGCCGGCACTGCCCGGTGATGTTGGAGTGCGGCGCCGACGCGCTGGACAACCGCGTGGAGTTCGGCGTGTGGGGCGGTATGACCGAACGCCAGCGCCGTGCCCTGCTCAAGCAACACCCCGAGGTGGTGTCCTGGGCGGAATTCTTCACTGTGCAGCGCAAACACCGCAGCGCTGGCTAAATCTGTGCTGCCGGTCTCGCGCCAGATTGGCCGGCTCCTCCCCAGGCCGTTCCGGCCTGCATCGTCGCCGGGCCGGTCATCTCGTCGGCGATTGCACGTAGCGCTTCCAGGTCGGAGACGTCGAAGGGCAGCGACGGCACCCCGACGATTGCCACGTGCGGATTGGCTCCGGTGAATCGGGCCAGCAGCCGGATTTCCCGTTTGGCAGTCTGCGCGCGGTCGGCGTGGATGTGCAGCACCGCAATCGCCAGCGCTGCCGAGTCGTCGGCCTCGGCCTCCAAGGTTTCGGCAGCGTCGACTGCCCGCTCGACCGGTAACGCGCACAACATCGGATGGGTGCGGTTCAAGATGAGTCCCGCCAGCGGCATCCCTTCCTCCGACAGCCGGTCGACGAAGAAGGACGCCTCGCGCAGCGCATCCGGCTCGGCCGCCGACACTACGACGAACTGGGTGCCATGCCGCTTCAAGAGCGCATAGGTGCGATCCGCCTTCGCCCGGAAACCGCCGAATGTGGCGTCTAACGACTGCACGAATGTTGCTGCGTCGGAAAGCATCTGCGACCCCAACACGGTCGATAACGCCTTGATCGCCAGGCCCATCGCGCCGGCTACCAGCCGCCCAATGCCCCGCCCAGGACCCAGCAGCAGGCGCCACAGCCGGCTATCCATGAAGCTGCCCAACCGTTTTGGTGCATCCAGGAAGTCCAGCGCGTTGCGCGACGGAGGGGTGTCCACCACTATCAGGTCCCAACGGTCCTGGCTCAGCAGTTGACCCAGCTTCTCCATCGCCATGTACTCCTGCGTCCCAGCAAGCGACGTGGCGACGGTCTGGTAGAACTGGTTGTTCAGAATCGCTTGTGCGCGTTCGGGTCCGGAGTACTGCATCACCATCTCGTCGAACGTGCGGCGCATGTCGAGCATCATCGCGTACAGCTCGCCGGTGACTTCGGGCGCCAGCGGCACGCGTTGTGGTGTGTTACCGAGGTCGTTGATTCCCAACGCCTGTGCCAGCCGCTTGGCCGGATCGATCGTCAAAACGACCACGGTGCGGCCGTATTCGGCTGCCCGCAGCGCCATCGCCGCCGCGATGGTGGTCTTGCCGACGCCGCCGGCGCCGCAGCACACCACCACCCGGTTGGCGGTGTCGGCCAGGATTGACGCCATATCCAGGGTCGGCGGCGTGTGATGCATCGACGGGGTCATCGAACCCCCTGCTGGGCAAGGGATTCGGAGAGTTCGTAAAGGCTGCCGAGATCGACACCGTCGGCGATTGTGGGCAGTTCCAACCGTGGCACATGCAGCTCGTCGAGTTGCTCCGCGGTCTCGGCGCGCGCGGTGATCCGGGTGGCATGGTGGATGGTCTCAGTCAGCAGGCCGGCGAAGTCGGCGTCGGTCAGCTTGACCCCGGCCATGGCCAACCCGGCCCGCACCGCGTCGGCGTCGATGTCACCCTCGGCGGCCTTCGCCAGGTCGTCGGGCTGCAGATAGGCCGGGATATTGCGGTTCACGATCACACTGCCGATCGGCAGGTTCAGCGCCGTGAGCTCGTCGATCGCCTCCATGGTCTCCTGCATCGGCAGCGCTTCCAGCAGCGTCACCAGGTGGATTGCGGTCTGGTCGGAGTGCAGCAGCTTCACCACGCCCTCGCTCTGTGAGTGCACCGGCCCGCCTTTGGCCAGATCGGAAACCGCCCGCGTGACGTCCAGGAAGCGCGCGATGCGTCCGGTCGGGGGGGCATCGACGACGACCGCGTCATAAACCGGCAGCCTGTTTTTGTCCACGCGCACCACCGACTCCTTGATCTTGCCGGTGAGCAGCACGTCGCGCAGACCGGGCGCAATCGTCGTCGCGAACTCAATCGCCCCGATACGTTGCATTGCCCGGCCCGCGATGCCGAGGTTGTAGAAGATGTCGAGGTATTCCAGAAACGCGTCCTCGATGTCGATAGCCAGCGCGTTGACTTGGCCGCCGTGCTCGGCGGTCGCGATCTTGACCTCCTGGTACGGCAGCGGTGGGACGTCAAAGAGTTGCGCAATCCCTTGGCGCCCTTCGACTTCGATGAGCAGTACCTTGCGGCCACCGGATGCCAGCGTCAGGGCCAGCGCGGCGGCCACGGTGGACTTGCCGGTGCCGCCTTTGCCGGTCACAAAATGCAGCCGGGCCTTCGACAAGCGCAATGGCCAGCCGACGGGATGTCCGCCGCTCGGTGTGGTTGCCATCAACGCATGTTAACCACATTGTCGGGCTCCTTCTCAGGCCGCTCCGCGGCCCGCATCGTCGCCGGGCTGCGTCTGATTGCCCGGCTCCTTACGCCGCTCCGCGGCCCGCCGGGCGCAGGGCCCGCTGATGACCTACCGATAAGCTAACTCCATGACCCAACCGAGCGCATGGGAGTACGTCACCGTTCCACTGCTTACGCACGCGACCAAGCAGATCCTCGACCAGTGGGGTGCCGACGGCTGGGAGCTGGTCGCGGTGCTGCCGGGGCCGACCGGTGAGCAGCATGTCGCTTACCTGAAGCGCCCGAAGTGAGCGCCGTGGGTGTCACGCGTGCCTCGGTCCGGCTAGGGCAACTCGGCGTCGAGCTTCCACAAGTGGTGGCGCCGCTGGCCTCCTATGTTCCGGCGGTGCGGACCGGCAACCTGGTCTACACCGCAGGCCAGCTGCCGATCAAGGCCGGTAAGCTGGCGCGGACCGGGAAGGTCGGCGCCGAAGTCAGCCCCGAGGAAGGCAATGCGCTAGCGCGGATCTGCGCGCTCAACGCGCTGGCCGCCGTCGATTCGCTGGTGGGTATCGACACAGTGACCCAGGTGGTCAAGGTGGTCGGATTCGTCGCGTCCGCAGCGGGTTTCAATGGTCAGCCGGGTGTCGTCAATGGAGCGTCCGACTTGCTCGCTGAGGTGTTCGGAGATAACGGCGCGCATGCCCGCTCGGCGGTCGGCGTATCTGAGTTACCGCTGAACGCACCGGTGGAAGTCGAGTTGGTCGTGGAGGTCGGGTAACGGCCGTGACCGAGGCTGCCGCGTCGCTGACCCATCCCGCCTACGGTCGGCTGCGGCCGGTCACCGAGACCGCGTCGGTCCTGCTGGCCGACAATCCCGGCTTGATGACGTTGGAGGGCACCAACACGTGGGTGCTGCGCGGTCCGGGCAGCGACGAGGTGGTCATCGTCGATCCCGGTCCTGACGACGACGAGCACATCGCCCGGATCGCTGGGCTGAGCCGCATCGCCCTGGTGTTGATCAGCCACCGGCACGATGACCACACCGACGGCATCGACAAGTTGGTCGAGTTGACCGGCGCACCGGTGCGGTCGGTGGGCAGCGGGTTCTTGCGTGGCCTCAGCGGTCCGCCGACCGACGGCGAAGTGATCGAGGCCGCCGGCCTCACTATCACCGTGCTGGCCACCCCCGGCCACACCGCCGCCTCGCTGTCGTTTGTCCTTGACGACGCCGTGCTGACGGCGGACACGGTCTTGGGCCGCGGCACCACCGTCATCGATACCGAAGACGGTAGCCTGGCCGACTACTTGGAGTCGTTGCACCGGCTGCGCGGCCTGGGCCGGCGTACGGTGTTGCCCGGACACGGGCCGGATTTGCCCGACTTGGAAGCTGCCGCGTCAGGATACCTGGCGCACCGGGAGCAGCGCCTACAGCAGGTTCGCTCCGCGCTGCGGGAGCTCGGTGACGACGCCACCGCACGCCAGATCGTCGAACACGTCTATCTCGACGTCGACGAGGAGCTCTGGACTGCCGCCGAGTCGTCCGTGCGGGCACAACTGGACTATCTGCGTCGGTGAGCCTTGCGCGCGCTACACACGCGCTTAGACCCGATTGCCCGGCTCCTCCTCGGGCCGTCCCCCGCAAGCGGGAGGCCCCCCGCACGGCCCGCATCGTCGCCGGGCTACCTCGCACTGGGTTGACGCTCGCTCGGTTGCGCCCGCGCTACGCGCGCGCTTACCTCGCATTGGGTTGATGCTCGCTCGGTTGCGCCCGCGCTACGCGCGCGCTTACCTCGCTCGGCGGGCCAGTCTTTCCGAGTCTGAGATCAGTACGCTCTTGCCCTCCAAGCGGATCCAGCCACGATGGGCGAAATCGGCCAGCGCCTTATTCACGGTCTCCCGGGACGCGCCCACTAGCTGGGCGATCTCCTCTTGCGTCAGGTCGTGGGTGACGCGCATTGCGCCACCCTCCTGGGTGCCGAAACGCTGGGCGAGTTGCAGCAGCTGCTTGGCGACCCGGCCGGGCACGTCGGTGAAGATGAGGTCGGCCAGGTTGTTGTTGGTGCGGCGCAGCCGGCGTGCCAGCACCCGCAGCAGCTGCTCGGCGATTTCGGGGCGATCGGCGATCCACGCCCGCAGCGCGTCGCGGTCCATCGACACCGCCCGCACCTCGGTGATCGTGGTCGCGCTGGAGGTCCGCGGGCCCGGGTCGAAGATCGACAACTCGCCGAACATGTCCGACGGGCCCATGATGGTCAGCAGATTCTCCCGGCCGTCGGGTGAGCGGCGGCCGATCTTGACCTTTCCCGAAATGATGATGTACAGCCGATCGCCCGGCTCCCCTTCAGCGAAGACCGTGTGTCCGCGCGGGAAGTCGACGGGTTGCAATTGTTTGGTCAGCGCGGAGACGGCGCTGGGTTCGACCCCCTGGAAGATTCCGGCCCTCGCCAGGATCTCGTCCACGTTGCCCCTTAAAGCTCTTCGATGATGTGATACGCCCGGGCCAGTTGCCCGGCTACTCCTCGGTCCGCTGCGCAGCCCGCATCATCGTCGGGCAGGCCAACCGCTTGCTAGTGAGATTGAGTCTAGAGGTAGGCCATTAGTTCGACGTGCCAACGCTACACACGATTGACGTGCTGAGTCGCCTGAAATTGCGGATTGGCCCGTGAATGCTTATTCCGCCGTGTCGGCAAGCCGGGCTCGACGGCAGTGAAGGCGGCGGTGAAGAACGGGTCGGCGTGATGTTTGCCAGCGCTGGATCTGGCCACCGGGGGATCGTTGATTCGCTCGGCCTGGCGCCGGTGCAGGTAGTCCAGGGCCTCCGGCATCCCCTCTCGGGCCAGCGTGCGCACATCCACGGCCTCGGCCCGCTCGAGAAACTCCGCGACCTCGGTGGCCGTGAGGGTGTCGTGGGCTAGGCTCTTTTCGAGCCGCCCCAGCCCGAGTGTCGCCAGCATCAGCAACCCCGGCACGACGGCCACCAGCAACCACGACACAAGGTGCCAGTAAACACGGCCAAGATCTCAGCGGGGTTACGAATCAGTACTCTGTCCAAGGTGACACTGGGTAAGCCTGCCAGGCGCTCTGCGCCAACGCCCGCCCTGCCCGACGCCGCCGCAACCCGCCGCTGGTCTTCGGAAACCCGACTCGGCTTGGTGCGACGGGCTCGCCGCATGAATCGCGCACTGGCACAAGCATTTCCAAACGCGCACTGTGAGCTGGATTTCACCACGCCGCTCGAGCTGACGGTGGCCACCATCCTTTCGGCGCAGAGCACCGACAAACGGGTGAACATGACCACGCCGGCGTTGTTCGCCCGATACCGCACAGCGCTGGACTACGCACAGGCGAATCGCGCCGAACTCGAAGACCTCATCCGTCCCACGGGTTTCTACCGCAACAAGGCAGCTGCACTGATCCGTCTCGGGCAAGCTCTGGTCGAGCGGTTCGACGGCGAGGTGCCGGCCACCATGGCCGAGCTGGTGACGCTGCCCGGAGTGGGACGCAAGACCGCCAACGTCATCCTCGGAAACGCGTTCGGTGTCCCCGGAATCACCGTCGACACCCACTTTTTGCGACTGGTGCGGCGGTGGCGCTGGACCGCCGAGGAGGACCCGGTCAAGGTGGAGCAGGCGGTCGGCGAACTGATCGAACGCAGCGAGTGGACCGCGCTGAGCCATCGCGTGATCTTCCACGGTCGTCGGGTGTGCCACGCCCGCAAACCAGCGTGCGGGGTGTGCGTGCTGGCCCAGGATTGCCCCTCGTTCGGGCTCGGCCCCACCGAACCGCCGATCGCCGCGGCCCTCGTCCAAGGCCCGGAGACCGAGCACCTGCTGGCCCTGGCCGGGCTGTAGAACGAGGGTTGTAGAACGTGCGACTAACTCCGCCGTAGTGGAGCCGCTATGAGCACTCGCTGGACCATCGCAATCCTCACGGTGGTCGCCGCCTTGCTCGTGGCGCTGATGGTCGAGCTACGCACCACCTTCGTGCCGTCACCAACCCCGACTAGCCAGGCGACTGCCAACCGCGAACACCGCGGCGCAGACACACCCGCGGCGCTGGCAGGGCCTCGGCAGCGCGCGAACCTGCCGCCCTGTCCAACCGCTGCGGATGGGTCCGGCCCAGCGGCACTGCGTGGCGTCGTGGTGGAATGCGCGGCGGACGGCTCTGCTGTCGACGTCGCCCGCGCGCTGGCCGGTCACCGAGTGGTGCTCAACTTGTGGGCGTATTGGTGCATACCGTGCAGCGCCGAACTGCCTGCGATGGCCGAGTATCAACGGCGAGCCGGTTCGGATGTGATAGTGGCGACGGTGCATCAGGACGAGAACGAGACGGCGGCGTTGCTGCGGTTGGCGCAGCTTGGTGTGCGGTTGCCCACCCTGCAGGACGGCCGCCGCCGGGTCGCGGCGGCTCTGCGGGTCCCTAATGTGATGCCCGCGACGGTGGTGCTGCGGCCGGACGGTAGCGTTGCCCAGGTCTTGCCGCGGCCTTTCGCCAGCGCCGACGCGATCCAGGCCGCGGTCGGAGACCAGTCGTGAAGCCCGGCGACGATGCGAGCCGCGTAGCGGCCTGAGGAGCAGCCGGGCAATTGGACGCGCCCGGCGACGATGCGGGCCCCGTAGGGGCCTGAGGAGCAGCCGGGCAGTTGGACCAGAGGGAGGCGCCGGTGAGCGCAGGGGGTACCGCCCGCTCGCGGGGGACGGTTCCGCTGACGCCTGACGTTGGTCCGTCCTGGCTGCGTCCGCTGGTCGACAATGTTGGTCAGGTGCCCGACGCGTACCGGCGTCGGCTGCCCGCCGACGTGTTGGCAATGGTGACTGCCGCCAAGGAGACCGCGACGGCACGCCGCGGCGGACGCGATGCCGCGGTGCTGGTGCTGTTCTCCGGTCCGGAATTGGGCCCGGCCGGCGGCGGCGTCCCCGACGAGGCCGACCTACTGCTGACCGTGCGGGCCTCGACATTGCGCCACCACGCCGGTCAGGCTGCATTCCCCGGCGGCGTGTCCGATCCCGCCGATGACGGGCCGGTGGCCACTGCCCTGCGGGAGGCGCACGAAGAGACCGGTCTTGATCCCAGCCGGTTGCATCCCCTGGCCACACTGGAGCGA
>Ga0187766_10000143_pt1 | contig 35165 bp, 28 predicted proteins | sample 0216_QUI02_MP05__4_FD_132971 | JGI IMG/M metagenome (GOLD analysis project Ga0187766, IMG submission 132971) | Tropical peat soil microbial communities from peatlands in Department of Meta, Colombia - 0216_QUI02_MP05_20_MG | ecosystem: Environmental > Terrestrial > Soil > Wetlands > Peat ... | reverse complement strand
TTGCCACCGGCCAAGTCTTGCCATAACCAGCGTGCAAATACACTGGCGCACTTGAGAATTCGGCGTGGCGGCTCCCGTCCGCTGGTGCTCCCGTCCGCCGCCACGAGGTGGACCAGCCCTACCGCTGTTGAGGCGCCACAAACGATGCCGCGCGGCTGCCTAGTGCCAGTCTGTGAGAACTTTCTTCACTGGTATCAAGCCATCGGGTCAGCTCGGCGAGGAACACCACGCGATGCTGGCCGTGGGCCGCGAAGTGGCGGGCGAGGTCAAACACCAGTCGCGCCGGCATGCTAAGCAGTTCAACCTTGAAGGCGTCCGGGGCGATGGCGGCTGCGCATTCGGCCACGGTGCCGACTACTTCAACCGACTCCACCACGAACGAGCCAAAAAGCGCGCCATCAACCAACTCGAAGCTATGGGCTACCAAGTCACCCTTACCCACGCCAGTTGATCACGGACGGCCTGCGAAATCTTCGCGTCAGAGCACAGAATTACCAACCCGGCACAGACTCCATGTCAGCTGTATATCCCTCCGGGGGATGCCTTGCCGGCGTGAAAATGGGAATTTCCCGACCAGTCCTGCAGACGGGAAAACTACATATCGGCAAACGACGAGCCATCGAGTCAGCAGACCGGCGCCGCGATCGCATAACCGGGGGACAGCGCCGCTTCCGATCTCGCTGCCGCGCCGGGAGTATGAGTGCCCGCTGCTAGCGCCAATGAACTCGCGATGGCGAATGCGACAGCCGCCAAGTCGCACAAGCCATGCAGAAATCGGAGCGCAACCATGGTCGCAGTACGTCAAGTAGTAGTGGATGTGAAAATGAAATTCGCGGGGAGAGCGAGTCACAGGCGGATAGGCTGACCTTAACGCGAACAGACTCGCGGTCGTCGGGAGGGAGCGGCGAAGCATGACCGAGAAGAACCGCGGATGGTTGCTTGCCAAGCGCCCGATCGGAATCGTGGGCCGGGAACACTTCGAGTGGCGGGAAGAGCCGGTGCCCTCGATCGGCGAAGGTGAGTTTCTAGTTCGAAACCGATGGCTCTCCTGCGACCCAGCGCAGCGGACGTGGATGGAAATCGACACCTATATCCCAAGGCTCCCGCTCGGCGAGGTGATGGCCGCCGGTTCCGCGGGTGTGGTGGTTCAGTCGAAGCACCCCGACTTCGAGGTGGGCGAGCTGGTTTCGGGCGCCTTTGGTTGGCAGGACTATGCGGTCAGTGACGGGTCGGCCTTCGGTGGCCTCGTCCCGCCGCTCAAGATACCGACGGGAGTCGACCCCCCGACCGCGCTGTCACTCTTCGGCATCACCGGGCTCACAGCCTACTTTGGCCTGCTCGATGTGGGAGAGCCCAAAGCCGGCGAGACGGTGGTCGTCTCGGGCGCCGCCGGGGGAGTTGGATCGATCGTCTGCCAGATCGCCAAGGTCAAGGGCTGTCGTGTGATCGGCATCGTGGGCGGGGCCCGCAAGTGCCGGTGGGTGCGGGAGGAGCTGAATGCCGACGACGCGATCGACTACAAGTCGGAGGACCTCCCCATCCGTCTTGGCGAGACGTGCCCGAACGGAATCGACGTTTTCTTCGACAACGTCGGCGGCGAGGTGCTTGACGCGGCGCTAGCCAATCTCGCGGTCGGCGCGCGGATCGCACTCTGTGGGTTCGTCTCCGGCTACAGCGGGATTCGACGGACAGCGATCGGGAACCTTTACAACCTCATCCTCCAACGTGGCACTGTGCGCGGCTTCTTGGTCTTTGATTACCTCGATCGGGCGATGGAGGCGATCGGTGCGCTCGCCGGCTGGGCTGGTGAGGGGAAGATCAAGAACCAGATTGATGTGGTCGAGGGGCTCGAGAATGCCCCGGACGCTCTGAGGCGCCTCTTCACCGGGGAGAACCTCGGCAAGCAGCTCGTCAAGATTGCAGACGAATAGCCAGGAGCCCACCATGGCAACCGCCGTCCCCAAGGCGCGGCCTCGCTGCGCGTAGGGATACGCCAATACGACGGAATCGATACGGCGGGGGTTCAGTATCGGGCCGGCGTTCATCTCCCCAAGCCGGTCGGTGAAACCATATGGGTCGTTGAAGTCGTCCGAGCCACGAACCGTCGAGGCGATGTTCGTCTCCCCGCAGAGCACCAGCAGGCCGTCCGTCACACGGCGGGTCGGGAGGTCATTCATGAACGCCTGTTTCCTGGCGTCAGGCTCCGAGGACTTGGCGAAACGCTGATGGGCCACCAAAGGGGCCTGCTGGCCCCGGAACCCACGGTGTCGGCAAAGTCGTGATCTGAGCGTTTGACCTGCAGTGTTGTAGGTGTGACACGCGGGACTGGTGTGGTTACGGGACGGGCACGGCAGAGCACGGGATGATCACAGTTTCCACACAAATCACATCCCAAGAAGCCCCGCCGTGCCCGCTGTGCCATCATCGCCCATCTTGTCCGTTGTCGACGACTCCGACCCGCTGCTGGGCGAGTTGGCCGAGGTTCCGCCCGCACCAGACGGGTTGTTGGAGCTGCTGGCGCGAGTGCCCGACCCGCGCCAGCGGCGCGGGATTCGGCACGGTCTGACCGGGGTGCTGGCGGTGGCGCTGTCGGCGGTGGTCGCGGGGGCACAGTCGTTCGTGGCGATCGCCGAATGGGCCGCTGATGCCGCTCCGGAGGTGCTGGTGCGGCTCGGTGTCACCGGTGTTAGGCCGTGCGAGTCGACGTTCCGGCGCTGCCTGCAGCGGCTCGCCCCCGACCAACTTGACCAGCTGATCGGGGCATGGATGTGGTTGCACACCAGCACTATCGGCGGTCGGCGGGTGATCGCTTTCGATGGCAAGACGCTGCGAGGCGCCCGCGGCGCAGCCGGCAACCTGGTGCACCTTTTGGCCGGGCTGTGCCAACAGACCGGCGCCGTGCTTGCGCAACTCGCGGTCGACGTCAAGACCAACGAAATCCCCATGCTGAGAAAGCTTCTCGACACACTCGACATCACCGGGGCGGTCATCACGGCCGACGCCCTGCACTGTCAGCGCGACACCGCCGAATACATCATCGGCCGCGGCGGTCACTACATCTTCACCGTCAAAGACAATCAGCCCAAGCTGCGTAGGAAGCTGAAAAACCTGCCCTGGAAACAGATCCCGATCCTCGACGCCAGCATCGAACACGATCACGGCCGCATCGCCAAGCGCGTGCTCAAAGCTACCGAGATCACCGAGGGAATCGGGTTCCCCGGTGCCGTGCAGGTACTGCAACTGACCCGCACGGCCACCGACCGCAAGACCGGCAAGCGTCACACCGAAGTCGTCTACGCCATCACCTCGCTGTCGATCGCCGACGCCAAGCCCGCCCAGATCGCCGCCTGGCTGCGCGCACACTGGGCGATCAAGAACAAGCTGCACTGGGTCCGCGACGTCACCTACGCCGAAGACCACTCGCAGGTCCGCACCGGCGGCGGACCCCAAGTCATGGCGACCCTCCGCAACACAGCCATCAGCATCCTGCGGCTCAACGCCCATACCAACATCGCCGCCGCGCTCCGACACCACGCACGCAATCATCTCCGACCCGTCAAACTACTGCTGAACTGCTGAAATACGACTTTGCCGAGACCGTGACCCGAACCAGACCTCGACATGATCGCTGCTTTTGAGGGCGGGTTGCCCGTTTCGGACCACCGCCAAGTCCCGATCCCATGTGTACAGGGCGTAGAGGATCGTGTCGCGGCGGCAGCGTCCATCCGCTGGTGTAAATGGTCACGGGCGTAGGTTCCTTCGAAACCTGCCAAAGCTACGAAGGAGGATCTACACCCGTGACCAACTTGAAGTGTTATTGCCGCGCAGCACCATATTTGTAAAGTACGCTTTAGTGATGTTTCGTCACACCCGACCGGTTTGTCTGAAGCAAAAACGCTGATAGAAGATAACGACTCGCATCGAGTCCCCAACGGCGGCCCTGTCGCCCTGACCAGGCGGCGATAAGTGTCGTGTCGGAAAACCCACATCCCACCGCCGCGAACACGCGGATGATGTTGTCCGAATTGCCCCTAACAAACGGCTGTTTCAGGTTTTCGCCGCGTCCTCGCCGTCGGCTGGTCCCAAGCAAATAAGCGTTACGGTGGGTGGCGCGTACAAGTAGGTGTTGAGCGTCACTCCATGGAGATCATTTCAGGGCAATTCGTCATCGAGACTGACGACGAACCCTGATTGTTCGTGGCGATCACATGCACCATCAGTGCGCCGATGATCTGGGCTTCGCTGGAGGTCAGGTTCCAGTCGGTCGCGTCCACACCCATCCGTAGGGTTCCGGACCTAACTCGATGGTTTCGCGTGGTCTGCGACGAAGGGCAGGCCAGGCGGAACCCGCCGGGCATAGGCCTGCCACTCCTGTCCGAACTCTGCAGCGAGCGCCTGCTCCTCGCGACGGGCGCGGCCAATGTTAGTGACGATCTCTTCCGCCAGCAGCAGCACCACGCTCCACGTCCGGTAGAGCAAGACGCCGCCCAGGAACTGAATCGCAACCCCCAGGTACATCGGGTGGCGGACCAAGGCGAACGGGCCGGATGTCACCAGCCGGTGGTGCGCGAAGAGCTCAGCCCCCACTTCGGTGGAGACGTTGTACATCTCGCCCATGACCACGCGACCCCAGATGACGGAGCCGAACCCCACGCCGTACAAAACGCTCCCGAACATGAGCGCCACGGCTCGCAGCGGGCGCGGGAGACGCAACCGAATCGGCCGCCATAGCACGATGAGCGCTCCGAAACCGAACAGGCCTTCCAGAGCTACCGCGAGATACATTGGCAGCGACGGGCGCTCGTAGGCGCGACCAACGATGCGCCCTTTGGGCCGGCGCCACGACGTGCGAGACCCCGTGCGACACCATCAGTACCTCCCCAAGGACGCCGAGCGCGCCGATCCGCCTGGCCCAGAGTTCGAACTGTTCAAGGGTCAGCATGTCGTGTTGCTCTGAGCTCGCCATGCTCCTGAATGGTAGAGGCTGGGATTCCCGATGGAGCGGCGGCGACCATTGTCAACGGGCTGGCTATCGCAGAAATCGCGGGGCGGAGCCGTTCGGCGGTACGGTCCGGTCTGGTTCGAAGGCCCGACCGGAGACAGGCCTCGCCGAGCGCGGGCGGTGGGTGCGCACTGCGCGATCACTGCGTCCTGCGCCACAACGAGACCGGTGCCGACTCGACCCGTGCCACCATGCTGATGCAATCACGGCACCCGTGTCGATCCCACTACCATCGCCGACGTCACACTGCCTTGCGCGGTCGGGTCGACCAGCTGCGTGGCCGCCGTCGGTGCGACCACGCCGTCATCATGCCGACGAACCACGTCGCTCCTTATGCGCATCGAAAGCGACGGCGTCATCGCCAATTTCGGTGCGCGCCAACACAAGTAGGCGGCCCTGGAGGTGGTCATCCGCATGGGCTACACCACCTAACGCGCCGCCCAGCACCACGAGCGCCATTGCCTGTAATGATGACACTATTCCGTTGAGGAGGTGCGGCCATCAGGATCGCGTCTGTCGGCAATTTCCTGGTCGACTACTCGTCGGAAACCCACCACGCCAAGTCGCTGGAATCCCTCGGCCACACCGTCGTCCGGCTTCAGGAGGGGCAGGCGCCCGGTGATCACATCCTCGGCGAGCTTCAGCGGTCCGACCTGTTCGTCTGGACCCACAGCCACGGCTGGTCGCCCACCAGGCCGGGCACGATGCCGATGCAGCAGATACTCGCGGGGGCGAGGGCCCACCGTATCCCCACCCTGAGTTACCACCTGGACCTCTACGTCGGGATACCGGAGCGGTGGCAGTCCTATCGCAACGACCCATACGTGCAGGGCCTGGATCACTTTTTTACCGTCGACCCGATGCTGGTGGACTACCTCAACACCCTGACCACGGTGCGGGGCCACTACCTGACGGCGGGTGTGCTGGCGGACGAGTGCTACCTCGCCAAGCCCCTGCCGGAGACCTACCCGGTGATCTTCGTCGGCTCCTACCACTACCACCCGTCGTGGCCGTACCGGCCCCGGCTGATCGACTGGCTGCGGGCTACTTATGGCGACCGGTTCCACGGGTTCGGCCCCGACTTCGGGGAGGTCATCCGGGGCGACCGGCTCAACCGGGTGTACGCCAGCACGAAGATCGCGGTCGGCGACTCCTACTCCCCGAACTTCGACTACCCGGGGTTCTGGTCCGACCGCATCCCCGAGACGCTGGGCCGGGGCGGGTTCCTGATCCACCCCAGGATCAAAGGCATCGACGACTTTTACGAGGACCGCCGGCACCTCGTGCTGTACGACTTCGGCGACTTCGACCAACTGAAGGCCCTCATCGACCACTACCTGGAGCACGACGAGGAGCGGGAAGCGATCCGCCGGGCCGGGCACGAGCATGTGAAAGCCCACCACACGTACCGGCACCGCTGGCAGCACATAATCGAGAAGGTGTTCGGTTGCTCGCATTCGTCGGGATAATCTTCGTACTCGCGCTCATCGCGTTCATTTCCCTCAACTGACTTGGCCGTGTGTCCTTGGGTATGTCGAAATACAGCGGCACGTGCGCGCGATTACCGGGGTTGATGTCCACCCGATCAAAGTCAGGGCCAAGCCCACGAATGCTCGGCCAGAACAGCCTGGCCTGGCTATCCACCAGCCTCCTGTGTACCCGCCACCCGTATACCCGCCACCCGCGTGGTACCCCCCACCCGCGTGGTACCCGCCACCCGCGTGGTACCCGCCACCTGGATATCCCGGGTCAAACGCGTGAGCATAATAGCTGGGCAACAGATCGTCGATCCATGCTTAGCAGAATCATTGCTGCAACGGCTGCGACGATCGCGACGACGGCTACGCTCGCCGCAGCTTCACCTGCTGCTGAACCTCCGACACCGAACCCGACTCCCCCGCCCGGTGCAACCGCTCAATGTTGCGACGGCACCTGGTCGTTCAGTCAGCATCGAAGCGGTACCTGTTCGCACCACGATGGTGTCTGCCAGTGGTGTCCCTGCGACTCCGGCAGCCGCCCTCGCCTTTACCTGGGACCGGAGCCATAGGCGGCGGCCCAGATTGATCGTTCTACGAGCACGGTGGAAATCGGGCGCCTCTGCCCGAACCTCTTGCGCCGCCACGAACCGGCCACCGACAACGTTGTGTTGCTAGACCGCAAGGCGGATTAATCCGGCCATGAAAGCGGAGGTATCGAAAAATCCGTTGGCAGCTTGCCAGTCTTCTTTAACTCAGCGACCTGACTCTGAGTGACCTCATTAGTCCTTACTTTCTCAGCGGCACCTTTAGCTTTATCTAAGATTTCGCCCGCTCTAACACCGAGGTCCTTCATGTTTTCATCAGCGCTGCTCTGAAGCGCTGAAGCGAACTCATGCCACATTCGCACTATCTCCATTGCGAAATCCACGGGCATGTTCTTGATGTGCTTCTTAGGTTCTGCGGGATCAAAGCTCTTTACGTCTGCCGTCTTTGACCTCTCCTGTGCGTGCATTAGGCGCGCGTGCAGAGGACCGATCCAATGCCTGTCGTATAGGGATGACCGAATTTCGCTTGTGAGGCCGTAAGCATCGTAACCGTAGAAGTTTCCTTGCGTCTTGCGTGTAAAGAATTCAAACAGAGCGCGTGAGTGGAGAAATGTGGAGTCCATCGCATAAACTTGGACGCTGTAACCGTCAATGCCGAGATTCATATGTTTGTGCGCGTGCCATTCCGTAGCGGCACGCAGCACCCAATGAAGTTCATTGGCCAAGTCAGTTTCAAGGTAGTTCTTCAGTTCTGCGGCGCTCATTTTCGGCGTGTGAGCGCCCCATTGCACTGTTTGTGCGCCTAATGCCTGACCGAATGCCGCGGTCAATTGGTTCTCCTCCACTTCGACATCGGGCGGCGCGGGTACCGGCGCCGCAGTCGGCGATGCACCGGGCACCGGCAGACTGTACGCTAACCGCTTGCGCACCGGGCAGCGGCAGGTAGTCGCCCGGCGGTTCCTTCGTTCTGTGCGGTCATGTCGCGCAATGTTCATCCGTGTTGCAACCCTTATCGCGGCGGCCGTCGCCACCGCCGCGATTGGTACAGCGTCACCGGCCAACCGGGTGATGGAGTGCTCCAAGGATTATTACCGAGCTGCCTCCGGCCACTGCGTCCACCGCCCAGTATGCACACCCACACAACCACCGGGTGCCACCGCTCAATGCCGGGAATGGCTGCTACTCGTTCAGTGAAGACCCCACCGACAATGGCACCTGCCACGGCCATGGCGGCGTTGCACAGTACTTGTAGTAACTCGCAGCAGCGGTAGCCCCGCGTAGCGCCGAGCGGCCCGTCATCGCGTCACGCGGTGGCGGGCGGTCCTGTGTCTACTCGTCGCCTTGAGCCTGCGGCGCAGGCAGTGCTACGTCCCATACGAACCTGTCGCCCTCCGCGTTGTTACCTGAAAGAGCTGCCCGCGCGGGGCAACTGCCGCGGCCAGGTCGATCCTCTGCTCGCGGGCCAATCCCATCGCTTCGGCGAGCTTGGTCTCGATCATCTGGTTATGTTCGTCCGTAACACGGTCAAGGGACACAACGAGCAGAGCCCGTCCGTCCACAAGAGTGACCTGACCCGGCCACGATGAGCGACCCGCGGTCCCTAGCCTACCGGCGCCAGGTGACCCGCACCCGCTCCGGGTTGAACTTCCGGCCGTGCTTGCCGACCGGCATCACGACCACCGTCAGCAGCATGTCGAGCACGGCGCGGAACCGGTCAGGTGACAGCTCTTTGATGGCGATTCGTTGCCAATCACGCCCCAGCAGGCTAGGGAGGGGGGCACATTAATGACTTGTCAGCAATGCCGGATCAGTCACACCAGCAGCACCGCCGCGCCGGCGATGCGGCCGGCGCTGAGATCGGATAGCGCCCGATCGGCTTGTGCGAGCGGGTACTCCGGTGTGGTGACCTGGATGTGGTGCTGGCCCGCGAAGTCGAGGAAAGCCCGCGCGTCGGCTCGGGTGTTCGACGTGACCGACCGAACCTGGCGCTCCTGGAACAGGTGTCGCTGGTAGTTCAGTGGCGGAACATCGGTGAGGTGGATCCCGGCGATCGCCAACGTGCCGCCACGATCCAACGCCTCCAGTGCGGGCAGCACCAGGTCACCGGCCGGGGCGAACAGGATCGCGGCGTCCAGCGGCACCGGCGGCGGGTCTGCGGCCCCCTGAGCGGACGCGGCGCCAAGTTCCAACGCCAGCTTGCGGGCCTCGTCCCCGCGAGTCATCACGTGTACCTCGGCGCCTTGCGCGAGCGCGACCTGCGCGGTGATGTGAGCGCTGCCGCCGAACCCGTAGAGGCCCAACCGGCCACCGGGCGGTAGCTCGGCGCGCAACAAGGAGCGGTATCCGATAATCCCGGCGCACAGTAACGGCGCCAGCTCGCTGTCGCTGTAGCCGCTCGGCAAGTGGTGCGCGAAGGCGGCTGGGACGGTGGCGAATTCGGCGTAGCCGCCGTCGGCGTCCCAGCCGGTGTAGCGGGACTTCGGGCACAAGTTCTCATTGCCCCGACGGCAGTACTTACACACCCCGCAGGTGTGTCGCAGCCACGCGATACCGACCCGGTCGCCGACGGCGAACTCGTCACCGGCGTCCGCACCGACCTCGACGACCTCCCCCACCACCTCGTGTCCGGGCGTCACCCGGTCGCGGTGCACGGGCAGGTCACCCTCGGTGACATGCAGGTCGGTGCGGCACACCCCGCACGCGCGCACCGCCACCAGCAGCTCGGGCGGCTCGGGACGCGGCACCTCGGCGGTAACCCGCTCGAGCGGGTTCGTGTCCATCGGGCCGGGCCGGCGCACCCGCCACGCGCTCATCGTCGTTTTCGTCGACCCCACGGTCATGTACTCATAGTGCCCCGCGTCATGGCGGTGCACAGCCGGAAGCGGGATTTGTGCGAGGTACTCCCGGATGTAAGGCCAATCTCGGGTGAAAAGTCCCCGGCAGCAACAGCTTTATCGAAGCGAGGTACACATTGGGCGAGCCGCTAGTGGAACCCGTGTGATTAATGGTTGGCCAGTCACCGGCGCACAGTCGATGACTTGCGGCGCCCTAAGTTCTGCGGATCAGGCGCACGAGCCACAGCAGGACGATGGCACCACCCAGCGCGACGAAGAAGGTGAACCAGTACCCGCCGCTGTTGACATCCACACCGAGCAGATTGAGGACGACGCCGGCGACGAACGCGCCGACGACGCCGACCACGATGTCCATCAGGATGCCTGAGCCGCCGCCCTTGACGAGCTTGCTCGCGAGCCAGCCGGCGATACCGCCGATGATGATGTAGCCAATCCAACCGATACCGGTCTTGCCATTGAGGTTCAGGGCAAGAAATTCGGTCGCTGCCATGACATTCATGCGGATCTCCTCGCAGTCGCCGGCCAAGCCCGCTGCTGGACTGTCACTGGGTATACCGCCTCAGCGTAACGATTTGGGCGGCGAATTGGGCACGGTCGGCTTAACCAGGGCAATACGGTACGTAACGCCAGCGGACCGACGATCGTGCCGGAATGTGGTGCCCGCTGGGGACCGGACGCTCAGGTCGCGACGGGCCGCTCCGGAGCCGGCGCGGTCGCCGGTTGTCCGGCGGGTGCCGGTGGCGGAGCACCAGGCGCGGGCGCGGGCGCCGGCGGCGGAACACCAGGCGCGGGCGCCGGTGGCGGAGCGGCCGGGGCGGGTGGCGGCGTCCACGGGCGCACCGACTCGGCCAGCGTCTTCGCCCCAGCCTTGTCCACCGGGTCGTTCGCGGTGCCGAGCCAGACGACAAGCCAGCGCTGCGGCGGCGAGGCATTGGCCGCATTGGGCGCGGTCGAACCGACCACACCGGTCCAGATCTGGCCGTTCGGCTTGGTGGTGTCGCTGAACTTGACCTCGTAGTACGACGCGCTGCCCGATATGCCGTTGCCCTTCAGCGGGGTGGTCTCCTGGTTGATCCGCGTGCCGGGGTACGGCATGAAGAACTCACCCATGTCCGAGGCCAGCCGAGTCGCGGCCTTGGCGTTGTCGGGTTCGGCGCTGGCATACAACTTCTGGTCCAACCTGCCGAGCACGATGCGGGTGTCGTTGGCGACTGGCGGCGGCTGCCCCGGCGCGGCCGGACCGGTCTGCTTGCTCAGCAACGCCGACCCGTAGTCGAGGTGGGTGGCATCTGATTCCACCCAGCCGGCGGGAATGACGAAGCTGAATCCACCGGGGGCGTTGCCGATCCGGCCGGCTTCAAGCGCGTTCGGGTCGACTTGCGGGGGTGTGGCGTTCGGGTCGGCGGGCGGTGGGGGCGCATTGGGATCGGCCGGGCCCGGAGCGGCATCCGGTGCTCCGTTGGGGAGGGCTGGCGGCGGGCTCGCCGTCGTCGTGCCGGGCGGCGGGGGCGGCGGATCGGCGTTCGCTGGGGTTACCGGCAGTGCGATGGTGACAGCGCCGGCACCGGTCACCGCGGCGATCGCCAGCATCGCCCAGAGGCCTTTCCGACGTGTTGAGTTCGGGTCCACCTGGTCCATGGCGAAAAACCTACCGTGTTACAGCCGTGACGCAAGTGCGGGTTGCTGACGATGTGATTGCTTTGCCCGCTGTTGCGCACGCGCAAATTGACGAGGATGCACACAGGTGAGAGCCGCGAAGTCACTGGGCGCGCGCCTGCGGCGCCGCCGGGAATAGCGTCACCTCCTGAGCTTTCACGGAGAACCAGACGCGCTCCCCGGGCGTCAACCCCAATTCTGCGGCGGCGTCGACGGTGATGTCTGCCGCCAGGCCCGGTGCGCCGTCGGGCTGGTCCTCGCCACGCACCCGCACCGTAGGGCCGCGGGTGTCCAGCACCGCCACCGCCACCGCGACGGTATTGCGCGGGCTGCCATGCGGTGGGTCTCGATACACGGCCACCGCCGTCGGCGCGAACACCGCAACCGCGTTCTGGCCAATGGTGACCCCGTCGGCCGCGATCCCGTACCAGCGGGCGCCGGACTTGGCGTGCAGCGAGCCGTCTGGGCCGATCGTTCCGTTGACCAGGTTGACGCAGGCGATGCGGGCTCCGAAATGACTACGAGGCGCGGCGAGCACATCGGCCACCTGGCCGATCTCGGCGATCTTGCCGGACTCGAGTACCAGCACCCGGTCGGCCAGCGTGAACACATCCAGCAGGTCGTGGGTTATCAGGATGGCGGATCGTCTGTCTTGGATGATCACCGAGCGCAACACCGCGCGGACCGCCGCGGCGGCGGCGACGTCGAGCCCCGACAGCGGCTCGTCGAGCAGCAGTACATCGGGTTCGGCCGCCAGCGCCCGTGCGATCGCGACTCGCTGGGCTTGGCCACCGGAGAGCTGCCGCGGTTTGCGGTCGGCCAACAGCTCGGCGTCCACTTCCCGCAGCCAACGCAGCGCCGACGCCCTCTCCCGGGCGCGTGAAACCCGGAGGGCTCTGCGCCGGCTGTGCGGCCCGAAGGCCACGTTGGCGGCCACACTCATGTGTGGGAAGAGCAGCGGGTCCTGTAGCAGCAGCCCGACCCGGCGGTCATGCGTCGGCACGTTCACCCCGGCGGCGGTGTCGGTCAGTACCCGATCCCCCAGGCGCACCAGGCCTTGGTCGGGGCGGACCAGCCCGGCGATGACGTGCAGCGCGGTGGACTTGCCCGCGCCGTTGGGTCCCAGGATGGCGAGCACCTCGCCCGCGGACACCGAGAACTCCACATCCAGATGGCGGTCCGCCACCACCGCGCGCAGCTGCAGCTCGCTCATGCCCGGCTACCCAGCCTCGGCCGCGGTCAGCCTGCGGGCGCCCAGGCCCAGCACGACCAGCGCCGCCACCGCCACCAGCAGGATCGACAACGCCACCGCCGCGTCGGCGTCACTCACCCGCTGCAGGTAAATCTCCAGCGGCAGTGTGCGGGTGACACCTGCCCGGGAGCCGGCGAACGTCAACGTCGCACCGAACTCCCCCAAGGAGCGGGCGAACGCTAGGACCGCCCCGGACACCAGGCCGGGCAGCAGCAGCGGCAGCGTCACCCGCCACCACACCGCGCTGGCCCGCGCCCCCAGCGTCGCCGCCACCACCTCGTAGTCGGCTCCGGCCGTGCGAGCCGCGCCCTCGAGGGCAATCACCAGGAACGGCAACGAGACAAAGGTCTGCGCCAACACCACGGCGGTCGTGGTGAACGCGATGTGGATACCCGCTGCGTCCAGGTACCGTCCGACCAGGCCCAGCCGCCCGAACGCATACAGCAATGCGATACCGCCGACCACCGGCGGCAGCACCAGCGGCAGCAAGATCAGCGGTCGCAGCAACCACACCAGTCGCGCCTGACTGCGGGCCAGCACCAGCGCCATCGGCACCCCCAGCAGCACGCACAGTGCGGTGCTGGCGATGGCCGTCTTCAGGCTCAGCAACAGCGCCGTCTTCGACGACGGGCTGGTGATCAACGACCAGAAATGCGGCCAGTCAACCTTGACAGCGACCGCCACCAGGGGCAGCACAACGAAGGTCGTCCCCACAACGGCGGGGATATAGACCCAGCGCGGCAGACCCGCAGGCCGATTCAAGGGTGACCGTCAGGGCTTGGCGAAGCCGGCTTGATCCAGGATCTTCTGGCCCGGCTCACCGGTCACCAGGTCGACGAACTTTTGCGCCAGCCTAGGCTGGGGCGCTTTCTTGAGCACCGCGATGGGGTACACGTTCACCGCGCCGGCTGCCTCGGGAAACTTGACCGTCGTCACTTTGTCGCCGGCGTTAAGGGCGTCGGTGACGTAGACCAGGCCGGCGTCGGCCTGACCGCTGGTGACCTTGTTGAGCACGTCGGTCACGTTGGGTTCCTCGCTGACCGGGTTGAGGTGCACTCCCCTGGTGCCCTCGACGCGCTGGGTCGCCGACCCACAGGGCACCGGCCGCTGGCATACCACCACAGTCAGCCCCGGCTTGGTGAGGTCGGCGAAGGACTCGACCTTTTTCGGGTTGCCGGGCGCCGTGACGATGACCAACGTGTTGGAGGCGAAATTGATCGGGTTGCCGGACAGCAGCCCGGCCTTGGCGACGGTGTCCATTTGCGCGGTGTCGGCCGAGGCGAAGACGTCAGCGGTGGCGCCCTGAGTCAGCTGGGTGGCCAACTCCGAGGAGCCGGCGAAGTCGAAGTCGACGGCCGCACCGGGATTATCGGTTTTGAACTGCTCGCTGATTTGGGTGAACGTCGGCTTCAGCGACGCGGCGGCAAACACCACGATCGGCCGGGCTGACGGCGTCGGCTGGGTAGGCGATGCCGGCGGCGACGGCGCCTTGGGGCTACAGCCGGCCAGGCTTCCCAGCACGATCGTCGACACCAAACTGGCCATTATCCAGATCTGACGCATGCGTCAGACCCTAGCCCGGTGACGATGCGGCCGCGTAGCGGCCGAGGAGGAGGCGGGCAATCAGACCCCAGCCCGGTGACGATGCGGCCGCGTAGCGGCCGAGGAGGAGGCGGGCAATCAGACCCCAGCCCGGCGACGATGCGGCCGCGTAGCGGCCGAGGAGGAGGCGGGCAATCAGACCCCAGCCCGGCGACGATGCGGCCGCGTAGCGGCCGAGGAGGAGGCGGGCAATCAGACTCCAGCGAGGACGTCACGGCCAAATAGTTATGCAAATGGTGTGCGCGTCGTGTCGATCCGGAGTTTCGCTGGTAGCTACTGTCCAGTAACATCGACGGCGATTGACGCCATTACGCGCTGAAATCCCAGGCAACAGGTCTGTAGTGGGCCACCAAGCGGTTCGTGAAGTGCCAAGGGCCCGGGTTCAGCGTTGCAGACGAGGAGGTCATGGCAGTGGAGGTGCTCGTCACCGGCGGCGATACCGAGCTGGGGCGCACGGTTGCCGAAGGCTTTCGCGATGCCGGCCACAAGGTGACACTCGTGGGCGCGCGCCGCGGCGATCTCGAAGTCGCCGCCAAGGAACTCGACGTGGACGCGATCGTCTGCGACAACACCGACCCCGCCAGCCTCACCGAGGCCCGCGGGCTGTTCCCGCATCACCTCGACACCATCGTCAACGTGCCAGCGCCGCGCTGGGACGCCGGCGACCCGCGCACCTACTCCCTGTCGGATCTGGCCGGCGCATGGCGTAATGCGCTGGACACCATGGTGCTTTCGGCGGTGCTCACCGTGCAGGCCGTGGGTGATCACTTGCGCTCCGGTGGCTCGATCGTCGCCGTGGTGCCCGAGAACCCCAGCGCTGGCAGCGCCGACGCCGCGGTCAAGGCCGCGCTGTCGAATTGGGTCGGCGGCCAGGCGACGGTCTTCGGCACCCGCGGGATCACGGTCAACGCGGTCGCTGCCGGGCGCGGCGCTCAGCCGGGCTACGAAGGACTTTCCCGCACGCCACCGCCGGTTGCAGCCGAGATCGCCCGGCTGGCGCTATTTCTCACCTCGTCCGCAGCTCGCCACATCACCGGGCAGTTGCTGCACGTAAGCCACGGCGCGCTGGCTCATTTCGACTAGCGATCAACTCGCCCCCGCGGTTACGCCTGCCGCTACGGTAACTAGCGTGACTATCCGACTTGGGCTGCAGATCCCGAATTTCTCGTACGGCACCGGCGTCGACAAACTTTTCCCAACGGTTATCGCGCAAGCGCGCGAGGCCGAATCGGCCGGATTCGACTCGGTTTTCGTGATGGACCACTTTTACCAACTGCCCGTGCTGGGTTCCCCCGACCAGCCCATGCTGGAGGCCTACACTGCGCTCGGCGCGTTGGCGACCGCGACCGAGCGAGTCCAGTTGGGCGCGTTGGTAACCGGCAACACCTACCGCAACCCGACCCTGCTGGCCAAGATCATCACCACGCTGGACGTGGTGAGCGTCGGCCGGGCGATCCTCGGCATCGGCACCGGCTGGTTCGAGCTTGAGCACGATCAGCTGGGCTTCGAGTTCGGCACCTTCACTGACCGGTTCAACCGGCTCGACGAGGCGCTGCAGATCATCCTGCCGATGATCAAGGGCCAGCGGCCGACCTTCTCGGGGACGTGGTACCACACCCGGGAGGCGATGGCGGAGCCGCGCTTCCGCGACCAGATTCCGCTGCTGATCGGTGGCAGCGGAGAGAAGAAGACGATCCCGCTCGCCGCGCGGCACTTCGACCACCTCAACCTCGTCGCCGGGTTCGACGAACTGCCCGCGAAGGTGAAGGCGGTGCAGCAGCGATGCGAGGAGATTGGCCGCGATCCGGCCACGCTGGAAACCAGCATGCTGATCACCGTGCTGATCGACGAGAACATCACGGCCGACCAGATCCCCGCCGAGATGACCCAGCGCATCGTGGTCGGCAACTCCGGGTCGATCGCCGACCAGATCAAGACGAAGGTGCTTGACGCGGGAATCGACGGGGTGATCATCAACATGCCCGCCTACACGCCCGGTGTCATCACCACGGCCGGCAAGGCGCTGCGCCCGCTGGTTGGTTTGTAAGCGGGCACGCAGGTGGCGAACCGCGTGATCGGATGCCGCGGTGTGGCTGAGCACACAGGCGTGGAATTGGTCGGTCACCGCTTAGGTGACTACCGTGGTAGTGGACTGCAGTCGCCGTCGAGGAGCAACCCACACCATGAGTGCCCAACCCGAAGCCACTGCTGTACCCAATCGTCGCCACCAGGTTGTGATCATCGGGTCCGGGTTCGGCGGGTTGAACGCGGCCAAGAAGCTCAAGAGGGCCGATGTCGATATCAAGTTGATTGCCCGTACCACCCATCACCTGTTTCAGCCGTTGCTGTACCAGGTTGCGACCGGCATCATTTCCGAAGGGGAGATCGCCCCGCCGACCCGGGTCGTGCTGCGCAGACAGCGCAACGTCCAGGTGCTGCTCGGCGACGTCACACATATCGATCTGGCCCGCAAGGTGGTCGTATCGGACCTGCTCGGCCACATCTACGAAACGCCCTATGACAGCGTGGTTGTCGCCGCCGGCGCCGGCCAGTCCTACTTCGGCAACGACCACTTCGCCGAGTTCGCCCCCGGCATGAAATCGATCGACGACGCGCTTGAGCTGCGCGGCCGGATCTTGGGCGTGTTCGAGCAGGCCGAGCGGTCCCGCGATCCGGGACGGCGGGCGAAGCTGTTGACGTTCACCGTCATCGGCGCAGGCCCCACCGGCGTCGAAATGGCCGGCCAGATCGCCGAATTGGCCGACCACACCTTGAAGGGTGCGTTCCGGCACATCGACTCGACCAAGGCGCGGGTGATCCTGCTAGACGCCGCTCCTGCGGTGCTGCCGCCGATGGGTGAAAAGCTCGGTAAGAGGGCGGCGGCACGCCTGGAGAAGATGGGCGTCGAGATCCAACTCGGAGCGATGGTCACCGTCGTCGACCGCGACGGGATTACGGTCAAGGACTCCGACGGCACCATCCGGCGCATCGAATCGGCGTGCAAGGTTTGGTCGGCCGGGGTTTCGGCCAGCGCGCTGGGCCACGATCTCGCCGAGCAGTCGGGAGTCGAACTCGACCGGGCCGGCCGGGTCAAGGTGTTGCCCGATCTGTCCATCCCGGGCCACCCGAACGTGTTCGTGGTCGGTGATATGGCGGCCGTCGAGGGTGTGCCGGGGGTGGCGCAGGGCGCCATCCAGGGCGGCAAGTACGTCGCCAACACGATCAAGGCCGAACTCGCCGGCGCCGATCCGGTGAAGCGCGAGCCGTTCCAGTACTTCGACAAGGGTTCGATGGCAACGGTGTCGCGGTTTTCCGCGGTCGCCAAGATCGGTCCGCTGGAATTCGGCGGCTTTATCGCCTGGTTGGCCTGGCTGGTCCTGCACCTGGTCTACCTGGTCGGTTTCAAGAACCAGGTCACCACGCTGCTGTCGTGGGCCATGACCTTCGTCAGCAATCGGCGCGGTCAGCTGACTATCACCGAACAGCAAGCGTTCGCCCGCACCCGGCTAGAGCAGCTGGCGGTGCAGGCCGCCGAGGCGAAACACCGCGCAGCGCGGGCGGCCAGCTAACCGTCAACCAGTCACCCTGCCAGGTGCTCGGCATTCCCCCGCCGGTCAACGTCAGCGGAATCGACCCGTCGGCGATGGCCATGAAACCCTTTGCCGAACAAGGCAACTCGTCGAGGCTGGCGCGTGGCGCCGTGGTGGCGGCCGCACACGCTCAGCCCGTGTTCGACGGCGGCTCGAGGTTCTGCAGCCGCACCTGACCACGAGCTACCACCCGGTCTGTGGTGTCCGTGACCGTGACCAGCCATAGCTGCTGACGCCGGCCGCGGTGCAGCGGTGTGGCGTTGCCGTACACCGTGCCAGACTTGATCGCGCGCATGAAGTCGGTGTTGTTGTTGACGCCGACGACACCACCGCCGCCCTGCGCGGTGAGCCAGGTGTAGGCGGCGATACTGGCCATGCTCTCGATCATCGAGCAGTAGACACCGCCGTGCACGATGCCCATCGGCTGCAACAGTTTTGGTGTGATCTCCAGTTGCGCCCGGGCGCCATCGGGGCTGAGATCGGTGAACACCAGCCCTAGCTCGTTGTCGAACGGCGAGGTGAAATCAGGGGGGATGACGGGGTTTGGCAGCGGCGGCACGCCCTTGTGTCTACACCATCGGCGGATGTGCGGACTGTTGCCACCGACACGGGCGAGCCCGTGCCTGGTGCACGGGCTCGCCGATCGAGTTGACCGGGGGTCACTGCAGCCCTCAGAACTCCGCCGCGGTCATCGCGTGCTCGATCAACGTAGCATAGGCAAGGCTGCCCTAATTTTGCAAGCCTTGAGCCAAGCAAGTGACGAACCAGGGAGTTGGTGTCGCGTCGGTACGACAGTCCGTAGTAAGCCGGAGTACGCTGGCGTCATTGCTCAGGGAGATGAACGAACCATGGCCAAGCTGACACGTCTCGGGGATTTGGAACGTGCGGTGATGGATCACTTGTGGTCCGCGCCGGAGCCCCAAACCGTTCGCCAGGTCCACGAAGCGTTGTCGGCGCGACGCGACCTGGCCTACACGACGGTGATGACGGTGCTGCAACGATTAGCCAAGAAGAATCTGGTCTCTCAGATTCGCGACGACCGGGCCCACCGCTATGCGCCCGTGCATAGCCGCGACGTACTGGTCGCCGGGCTCATGGTCGATGCGTTGGATCAAGCCGAGGACTCCGGCAGCAGGCAGGCCGCGCTGGTGCACTTCGTCGAGCGTGTCGGCGCGGACGAGGCAGCAGCGCTTCGGCGTGCGCTCGCCGAGCTGGAAGCCAGCCAGCGCAAAACCCCGCCCGCTGGCGCGCGGCTTGGGCACTGAGGGACACTGGCAGCGTGTCCGCGCTGGCCTTCACCGTCCTTGCGGTGCTGCTGGTCGGCCCGGTACCGGCCTTGCTGGCGCAAGCAACGTGGCCGTTGCGCGCCCCGCGGGCCACGGTCGTGCTGTGGCAGGCCATCACTGTTGCCGCGGCGCTTTCGGCGTTCAGCGCCGGCATCGCGATCGCCAGCAGGTTGCTGATGCCCGGCGCCGACGGACGACCCACGGCCAGCGTCGTCGGTGACATCGGGCGGCTCGGCTGGCCGTTGTGGGCGTTGTATGTCGGTGTCTTCGCGCTCACCGTGCTCATCGGCGTGCGGCTGGCGGTCGCCGTGCTGCGGGTGGCCATTGCGACTCGGCGGCGGCGGGCCCAGCATCGTATGCTCGTCGACCTCGTCGGTGTCGCTCACGAAGCGGTGCCCGCCCCGAGTTGCACCCGGACCCGCGATCTACGCATCCTGCACGTGGCGCAACCGCTTGCCTACTGCCTGCCCGGGATGCGCAGCCGCGTTGTGGTCAGCGAAGGAGCGCTGAGCATTCTCACCGACGTCGAAGTCACCGCCATCCTCAGCCACGAGCGCGCGCATCTGCGCGCCCGCCACGACCTTGTCCTGGAAGCGTTCACCGCCGTGCACGCCGCTTTTCCCCGGTTGGTCCGCAGTGCCAGCGCGCTGGACGCGGTGCGGCTGCTCGTCGAGCTGCTGGCTGACGACGCCGCGGTGCGCGCGGCGGGGCGCGCTCCCCTGGCCCGAGCGTTGGTGACATGCGCGGCCGGGCGGACACCGGCGGGTGCGCTGGCGGCGGGCGGCCCCAGCACCGTGCTGCGGGTGCGCCGGCTGTCGGGGCGCGGCAACAGCTTGGCGCTGTCGGCGGCCGCATACCTGGCGGCGGCCGCGGTGCTGGTCGTGCCCACCGTCGCGCTGGCCGTACCGTGGCTCATCGAGCTGCAACGGCTGTTCACCGCCTAGCCAGTGACACCTGGGGAGCACCCGAAACTTGCTGTGCCACATTGTTTCCGAGCGTTTGCGAGGCATCCGAGAACAATCGAAAGGCGAAGATATGAGCTCGTCGGAACCGAACGTTGATGCGGCCACCGCCCAGATCGGGGTCACCGGCCTGGCTGTGATGGGTTCGAACATCGCCCGCAACTTCGCCCGGCACGGCTACACGGTGGCGCTGCACAATAGGTCGGTCGCCAAGACCGATGCGCTGCTGGCCGAGCACAGCTCCGAGGGCAACTTCGTCCGCAGTGAAACGATCTCCGAATTCCTTGCCGCGCTGCAAAAGCCGCGTCGGGTGCTGATCATGGTCAAGGCCGGTGAGCCCACCGATGCCGTCATCAACCAGCTTGCCGACGCCATGGACCCGGGTGACATCATCGTCGACGGGGGTAATGCGCTCTACACCGACACCATCCGGCGGGAGAAGGCGATGGCCGACCGCGGTCTGCACTTCGTCGGGGCCGGCATCTCCGGGGGTGAAGAGGGCGCGCTGAACGGGCCGTCGATCATGCCGGGCGGGCCCGCCGAGTCGTACAAAACCCTGGGCCCCATGCTCGAGGAGATCTCCGCGCATGTCGACGGTGTGCCCTGCTGCACCCACATCGGCCCCGACGGGTCGGGGCATTTCGTCAAGATGGTGCACAACGGCATCGAGTACTCCGATATGCAGCTCATCGGGGAGGCCTATCAGCTGCTGCGCGACGGGCTGGGCCTGACCGCGCCGCAGATCGCCGACGTGTTCGCCGAGTGGAACAGCGGCGATCTGGACAGCTACTTGGTGGAGATCACCGCGGAGGTGCTGCGGCAGGCCGACGCGAAGACCGGCAAGCCGCTGGTCGATGTCGTCCTCGACGAGGCCGAACAGAAAGGCACCGGCCGCTGGACCGTCAAATCGGCGCTGGATCTGGGCGTGCCGGTGACCGGGATCGCCGAGGCGGTGTTCGCCCGGGCGCTCTCGGGATCCGTCGAGCAGCGCAGGCCCGCCATCGGGCTGGCCTCGGGCCGGCTCGGCGAGCGACCCGGCGACCCCGACACGTTCACTGAGAACGTCCGCCAAGCCTTGTACGCCTCCAAGATCGTCGCCTACGCGCAGGGCTTCAACCAGATCCAGGCCGGCAGCGCTGAATACGGCTGGGACATCAGACCGGGTGACCTGGCGACCATCTGGCGCGGCGGCTGCATCATCCGGGCGAAGTTTCTCAACCGCATCAAGGACGCCTTCGACGCCGAACCCAACCTGGCCAGCCTGATCGTCGCAGCGTATTTCCGCAGCGCGCTGGAATCGGCGATCGACAGTTGGCGGCGCGTGGTATGCACGGCGACGCAACTGGGTATCCCGATTCCCGGCTTTTCGTCGGCGCTGTCGTATTACGATGCGCTACGCACCGAGCGGCTGCCCGCCGCGCTCACTCAGGCCCAGCGCGACTTCTTCGGTGCGCATACTTACGGGCGGATCGACGAACCGGGCAAGTTCCACACGCTGTGGAGCGGGGACCGCAGCGAAATACCGGCCTAGACCGTCCGGCGACAATGCGCGCCGCGCAGCGGCGCGAGGAGGAGCCGGACAATAGGACAATGGAATTGGGAGAGCTGCGATACCGATGAGGTTTTTAGACGGGCACCGGCCCGGATACGACCTGACCTACGACGACGTCTTCATCATGCCCAACCGCTCCGAGGTGGCGTCGCGGTTCGACGTCGACCTGTCGACCCACGACGGCTCCGGCGCCACCATCCCGGTCGTGGTCGCCAACATGACCGCGGTAGCCGGGCGGCGGATGGCCGAAACCGTGTCCCGCCGCGGCGGCATCGTGATACTGCCGCAAGACCTTCCGATCACCGCGGTAAAACAGACATTGGAGTTCGTCAAAAGCCGCGACCTGGTCGTCGACACCCCGGTGATGCTGGCACCCGACGATTCGGTGTCCGACGCGATGGCGTTGATCCACAAGCGCGCACACGGCGCCGCGGTGGTGGTCTTCGAGGGCCGCCCGATCGGTTTGGTGACCGAAGCGTCCTGCATGGGCGTCGACCGCTTCACCCGGGTGCGCGATATCGCCGTCAGCGACTTCGTGACCGCCCCGGTGGGCACCGATCCACGCAAGGTCTTCGACCTTCTCGAGCATGCCCCGATCGACGTCGCGGTGTTGACGACCGCCGACGGCACGCTGGCGGGCGTGCTGACCCGCACCGGGGCGATCCGCGCCGGCATCTACACCCCGGCCACCGATGCCGGGGGCCGGCTGCGCATCGGCGCGGCCGTCGGCATCACCGGCGATGTGGCCGCCAAGGCCCGGGCCCTCGTGGAAGCCGGCGTCGACACGCTTGTCATCGACACCGCACACGGGCATCAGGTGAAGGCGCTGGAGGCGATCAAGGCGGTCTCGTCGCTGGCCTCAGGCGTGCCGCTGGCCGCGGGCAACGTGGTCTCAGCCGAGGGGACCCGAGACCTGATCGGCGCAGGGGCGGGCATCGTCAAGGTCGGTGTCGGCCCCGGGGCGATGTGCACCACCCGGATGATGACCGGCGTCGGTCGGCCGCAGTTCTCCGCAGTACTCGAATGTGCTAGTGCCGCAATGGAACTCGGTGCACATGTGTGGGCCGACGGCGGGATCCGCCATCCGCGGGATGTGGCGCTGGCGCTGGCGGCCGGCGCGTCGAACGTGATGATCGGCTCGTGGTTCGCCGGCACCTACGAATCGCCCGGCGACTTGATGCGTGACCGCGATGACCAGCCGTACAAGGAGAGCTACGGGATGGCGTCCAAGCGGGCGCTGGTCGCCCGCAGCGGCGCGGACAGCACGTTCGAGGGTGCTCGCAAAGCGTTGTTCGAGGAAGGCATCTCGAGGTCGCGGATGGGACTGGACCCCGACCGCGGCGGTGTCGAAGACCTAATCGACCACATCGCCTCCGGAGTGCGCAGCACCTGCACCTATGTGGGGGCGTCCACCCTGGCGGAGCTGCACGAGCGTGCCGTGGTCGGTGTGCAGTCAACCGCGGGTTTCGCCGAGGGCCATCCGCTGCCTTTCGGCTGGTGACAAAAACCTTGCTGTCGCTGTAACGACGGGCTAACGGTTTTCGCTACCATATGAACTTCAATCCCGCAGCACTGGCTGCGGCATCGAGCGAAAGGGATGAAGTGCCGCAGGCACCCGTTGAGGCCGTTGGCTTCCGGGCCGAGCGGCCGTCCTGGTTCGATTGCTCGGCTCCTCCTCGGGCCGCTGCACGGCCCGCATCGTCGCCGTGCGGCGGCGGGTTCCGCCGATGAACGTCACCGTCACCGTGCTCAGCCTGCTGGCCATCGTGCTCCTCACCGCTGGCACCGCGATGTTCGTTGCCGCTGAGTTCTCGCTGACCACGTTGGAGCGCAGCAGCGTCGAAGCCAACGCCCGCCGCGGTGCGCGCCACGACCGGTACATCCAGCGCGCACACCGCACGCTGTCGTTCCAACTGTCCGGCGCCCAGTTGGGGATTTCGATCACCACGCTGGTGACGGGTTACCTGACCGAACCGATGGTGAGGGATCTGCCGCACCCGGGGATGGATGCGCTGGGGATACCCGACGGGGTGGCCGACGGGATCACCGCATTCGTGGCATTGGTGATCGTCACGTCGTTATCGATGGTCTTCGGCGAGCTGGTGCCCAAGAATCTGGCCGTGGCGCGCCCGCTTCCCATCGCGCGCGCCGTCGCGGGCCCACAGCTGCTGGTCTCCCGGATACTGACGCCGGCGATTCGGCTGACGAACGGAACGGCGAACTGCATCCTGCGCAAGCTGGGCATTGAGCCGGCCCCGGAGCTGCGTTCGGCCCGCTCGCCACAGGAACTGTTGTCGCTGGTGCAGGCCTCCGCACGCAGCGGCGTACTGGACCCCAGCACCGCGGCGCTGGTGCGTCGGTCGCTGCAGTTCGGCACCTTGACGGCCGAGGAGTTGATGACGCCGCGGTCGAAGATCGTGGCGTTGCAGACCGACAACACCGTCGCCGACCTGGTTGCCACCGCCACCCAGACCGGGTTCTCCCGGTTCCCGATCATCGACGGCGACCTTGATGAGACCGTCGGCATCGTGCACGTCAAGCAGGTGTTCGAAGTGGCGCCCGGCGACCGCGCCCACACGCTGCTCACAGCTGTTGCCCAGCCGGTCGCAGTGGTGCCCTCGACGTTGGACGGCGACGCGGTGATGGCCCAGATTCGCGCCAACGGCCTACAGACCGCGCTGGTGGTCGACGAGTACGGCGGCACCGCAGGCATGGTCACCGTGGAGGATTTGATCGAAGAGATCGTCGGCGACGTTCGTGACGAACACGACGACGCCACCCCGGATGTGGTAGCCGCCGGTGGCGGCTGGCAGGTATCCGGCCTGTTGCGTATCGACGAAGTGGCCGCGGCGACCGGTTATCGCGCCCCGGAAGGTGAATACGAGACGATCGGCGGCCTGGTGCTGCACGAGCTCGGCCACATTCCGCTGGCTGGCGAAACTGTGGAACTGACCGCGTTCGACCCGGAGGGGCTTTCGGACAGCTCGGTGCGTTGGCGGGCGACCGTGGTCCGGATGGACGGCCGCCGCATCGATCTGCTCGAGCTGATCCAGTTGAGCGGCGAGTTCGGCCAGCGTGAACCGAGCCGCTGATGGGTGACATCCTGCGCGTGCTGCTGGCCATCCTGCTGATTGGCACCAACGCGTTCTTCGTGGGCGCCGAATTCTCGCTCATCTCGGCGCGCCGTGACCGGCTGGAAGCGCTGGCCGGGCAGGGAAAGCATCGCGCGGTCACCGTGGTGCGGGCCGGCGAGCGGCTGCCGCTGATGTTCACGGGGGCCCAGTTGGGGATCACGGTGTCCTCGATCCTGCTCGGCCGCATCGGCCAGCCCGCGGTGGCCGATCTGATGGAGAGGCCGTTCGGCCTGGTCGACATGTCCGACACGCTGCTGCACCCGGTGTCGTTCGTGCTCGCGCTGGTCATCGTGGTGACGCTGCACGTGCTGCTCGGAGAAATGGTGCCGAAGAATATCGCGATCGCCGGCCCGGAGAAGGCGGCGATGTTGTTGATCCCGCCTTACCTCGTCTACATGCGGGCGGCCCGCCCGTTCATCGCGTTCTACAACTGGTGCACCGGTGTGACGCTGCGGGCGCTGCGGGTGCAGCCCAAGGACGAGCTCGACGTCACAGTGTCCACGGTCGAGCTCAGCGAGATGATCGCCGAATCGGTGTCGGAAGGGCTGCTGGATCGCGAGGAGCACACCCGGCTCACCCGGGCGCTGCAGATCCGCAACCGGGTGGTCGCCGATGTCGCCATACCGCTCGCCGATATTCGGGCGGTGCCGGTGGCCGCGGCGGACTCGGGGCCCACGGTCGGGGCGCTCGAAGAAGCACTGGCCGAAACCGGCTATTCGCGGTTTCCGGTGGTCGGCGTCGGCGGCAACTTCGTGGGGTATCTGCACATCAAGGATGTGCTGCCGCTCGGCGACGATCCGCAGGCGGTGGTCGATCGGGCGATGGTGCGCCCGCTGCCGCTGGTTCCCGAATCCATGCCGCTGCCGGAGGCGCTGTCCCATCTGCGCCGCACCAACAGCCACCTGGCGCTGGTGACCGCCAAGGACGGCGCCGTGGTCGCGATGGTGGCACTGGCGGATCTGGTGGAAGACCTGGTCGGCACCGTGCGTGACGGGACGCATCTTGTCTGACCCGCCTGGCCACGATGCGGGCCGCAACGGCCCGGGGAGGAGCCGGGCAATCGAGCCCGCCTGGCGACGATGCGGGCCGCAACGGCCCGGGGAGGAGCCGGGCAATCGAGCGGGGGTCGCCACGAAGTACCAGCTGCTGGGCACGAAGGAGTGGACGGCGCGTGCCGACCGTTACCGCGGGCGCGTCGAGCGGTTCTTGAGCCCGCACCTGACGCGCCGCGGTGACCCGGTGTGGGATTTCCTGTTCACCTACTACAGCCTGCGGCCGGGCCAGCTTCGCTGCTGGCATCCCGGCTACGGCGTGGTGCTCACCGGTGACGACGCCGTCCGCCGCTACCGTGGCCGGCACGGCTACACGGCTCGTCGCGACGGTGTCACCGTCAGCGACGACTACCTGCGCAGCCGGCTGGACACCATAGGATTCGTGGTGCGGCTTTTGCGGGCGACCGCGCAGCGGCCGGCTCGTCTGAACTGTTTCGGGCTGCACGAGTGGGCGATGGTGTACCGCAGCACCACCGTGCGCCACGATGGCGTGCCGCTGCGGCTGACCCCGTCGGCCACCGACGCGGTCGTGGAGTCAATGCCTTTGCGGTGCAGCCATTTCGACGCGTTCCGGTTCTTCACCGCCCCCTTCATGGCAGAGGTCGCGGCGCGCAACGTCGGCATGCCCAGCCGGGCCACCCAACCGGACTGGGAGCAGCCTGGTTGCCTGCACACCAACATGGATCTGTACAAATGGTGCTACAAGCTGAGCCCGCTGATCGACTCCGAGCTGCTGCTGGACTGCCTGGAATTGGCCGCGGCCGCGCGCGAAGTCGACATGCGTGCCAGCCCATATGATCTCAGCGGTTACGGGTACTCTCCGATCGCCGTCGAAAACCGCGTCGGACGCGCCGAATACGCGCGTTGCCAGCAAACGATCGCGCACCGTGCCGCGCCGCTGCGGGCGGCACTGCTGGCCCGGTGTGACCTGCTGTTGCGGGTTGCAAAATGCGGTAGTCATGCATGCTGACCGGTAGGCTGGCCTAGTTGCCAGTGAGGAGGAACTTGATGACCGATCGCGTGCCGGTGGGGAACTTGCGCGTCGCCACCGTGCTCTACGACTTCGTCAACAATGAGGCCCTGCCCGGTACCGACATCGACCCGGATAGCTTCTGGGCGGGTGTGGACAAGGTCATCACCGACTTGACCCCGCAGAACCAGGAGCTGTTGAACCGCCGCGATGAGCTGCAAGCCCAGATCGACAAGTGGCACCGGCGTCGCGTGATCGCGCCCCATGACCCGGAGGCTTACCGCGAGTTCCTCACCGAAGTCGGCTACCTGCTACCAGAACCCGAAGACTTCACCATCAGCACATCGGGCGTCGACGACGAGATCACCACGACAGCGGGCCCGCAGCTGGTGGTGCCGGTGCTCAACGCGCGATTCGCGCTGAACGCCGCCAACGCCCGCTGGGGCTCCTTGTATGACGCGCTGTACGGCACCGACGTGATCCCGGAGACCGACGGCGCCGAGAAGGGCACCAGCTACAACAAGGTTCGCGGCGACAGGGTGATCGCCTGTGTGCGCAAGTTCCTCGACGACTCTGTTCCGCTGTCCTCGGGGTCGTATGCCGATGCCACCGGTTTCACGGTCGATGACGGTCAACTGCTGGTTACGTTGGACGGTGACGATTTATCCAGAGGACTGGCCAACCCCGGCCAGTTCGCCGGCTACACCGGCGAGGCCGAGTCGCCGACATCGGTGCTGTTGGTCAACCATGGCCTGCACATCGACATCCTGATCGACCCGGAGTCACCGATCGGCAAGACCGACCGCGCGGGCATCAAAGACGTGATCCTGGAGTCGGCGGTCACCACGATCATGGATTTCGAGGACTCGGTGGCCGCCGTCGACGCCGACGACAAGGTGCTCGGCTACCGCAACTGGCTCGGCCTCAACAAGGGCGACCTGGCCGCCGAGGTGAACAAGGACGGCAACACCTTCACCCGGGTGCTCAGCCAGGACCGCCGCTACACCGCGCCCGATGGCAGCGAGTTCACCCTGCCCGGGCGCAGCCTGATGTTCGTCCGCAACATGGGCCACCTGATGACCAATGACGCCATCGTCGACGCCGACGGCAATGAGGTGTTCGAAGGCATCATGGACGCGCTGTTCACCGGCCTGATCGCGATCCACGGGCTGAAAACCAGCGACGTCAATGGGCCGCTCGTGAACAGCCGCACGGGCTCGATCTACATAGTCAAGCCGAAGATGCACGGTCCCGACGAGGTCGCGTTCACCACCGAGTTGTTCAGCCAGGTCGAGGATGTGCTCGGGTTACCGCAGACGACCCTGAAGGTCGGGGTCATGGACGAGGAGCGGCGGACCACCGTCAACCTGAAGGCGTGCATCAAGGCCGCTGCCGACCGAATCGTGTTCATCAACACCGGTTTTCTGGACCGCACCGGCGACGAGATCCACACCTCGATGGAGGCCGGCCCGATGGTGCGCAAGGGCGCCATGAAGACCCAGCCGTGGATCCTCGCGTACGAGGACAACAACGTCGACATCGGTCTGGCGACCGGGTTCGCCGGGCGCGCCCAAATCGGCAAGGGCATGTGGACCGCGACTGAGCTGATGGCCGACATGGTCGAGCAGAAGATCGTCCAGCCGCGCGCGGGGGCCAGCACCGCGTGGGTGCCCTCGCCCACCGCGGCCACCCTGCACGCGCAGCACTACCACCAGGTTGACGTGATCGTGGTGCAGAACGAGCTGGCCGGCAAGACACGCACCACAATCGATCAGCTGCTGACCATCCCCCTGGCCAAGGAACTGGCCTGGGAGTCCGAGGAGATCCACGAGGAGGTCGACAACAACTGCCAGTCGATCCTGGGCTACGTGGTGCGCTGGATCGACGAGGGTGTCGGCTGCTCGAAGGTGCCCGATATCCACAACATCGCGTTGATGGAGGACCGTGCCACGCTGCGGATCTCCAGCCAGTTGCTGGCGAACTGGCTGCGGCACGGCGTCATCACCGCGGCCGATGTGCGGGCCAGCCTGGAACGGATGGCGCCAATGGTGGACCAACAGAACGCCGGTGATCCGGCATACCGGCCGATGGCGCCCGACTTCGACGACAGCATCGCCTTCCTCGCGGCCGAAGAGCTGATTTTGTCGGGTGCGCGGCAGCCCAACGGCTACACCGAGCCGATCCTGCATCGACGTCGGCGTGAGTTTAAGGCCCGCAGCGGTGCGTGATCTCAGCCCGGGGCGCAGTTGAACTGCGGGATGACTAGACTCGGCGCCGAACTAGCAACGGGGCAGGCGATTATTGGTCGAAGGAGAGGGTGCAGGCGCCGGCATGGGTAGGCACAGCATGCCCGAGCCCGGGGATGCCGCCGGCGAACCGTTGGACGACGACTATCCGGGTCGGGACGAGGACATCGGTGGCTACCGGGGGGGTGCCCCGGATCATGTTGGCGACGACCTTGGCTATGCCGATTACCGCGGGGGCGACCATCCGGACGATTTTCCGGACGACAGGGATGACAGTGTCGATTACGACCGCTATCCCGAGGAAGACCGGTACCCCGCCGACGACGATGCGAACGACGACGCCGACGCCGGCGGCGACACTGACGAATACCCCGATTTCCCGCGACGTGTGCAGCAGCCGCCCGCTCCGCCGCCGCGGGCCGGCGGCGGTCATCGCGGAGGCGAGGAGTGGCGGGGCGGGCACCGCAGCGGTGGCGGGCGACGCGGCGTCAGCATCGGGGTGATCGCGGCCCTCGTTGCGGTCGTCATCGTGGTGGCGACGGTGATCCTCTGGCGCTTCTTCGGGGATGCGCTGTCGCACCGCTCCCATACCGCCGCCGCGCGGTGTATGGGCAGTAAGGAGATGGTCGCTGTCATCGCCGACCCATCGATCGCCGATCGTGTGCAGGAATTCGCCGACCGGTACAACGCATCGGCAACCCCGGTTGGTGACCGCTGTGTGTCGGTGAGCGTCAAACCCGCCGGCTCTGACGCCGTCGTCAAGGGTTTCATCGGCAACTGGCCAACGGACCTGGACCAACGCCCAGCGCTCTGGATTCCGGGCAGCTCGGTCTCGGCGGCGCGGCTCGCCGCGGCCGTGGGCCAGAAAACCATCAGTGACAGCCGCTCGCTGGTGACGTCGCCGGTGCTGCTCGCGGTCCGACCCGAACTCCAGCGCGCTCTCGCCAACCAGAACTGGGCGACCCTGCCCGACCTGCAGAACAAACCCGACGGGTTGGCCAGTTTGAACCTGCCGGCCTGGGGATCGCTGCGGCTGGCGGTGCCGACCAGCGGAAACAGCGACGCGGCGTTTCTGGCCGCCGAGGCGGTGGCGGCGGCATCGGCGCCACCCGGTGCCCCGGCCACCACGGGTACCGGCGCGGTGCGCACACTGGTGGACGCGCAGCCCAAGCTGGCGGACAACTCCCTGACCGAGGCGATGAACACGCTGCTGAGGCCCGGCGACCCGGCGACCGCGCGGGTGCACGCGGTGGTCATCACCGAGCAGCAGCTGTTCCAGCGTGGCCAGTCGCTGCCGGATGCGGCCAGCGCATTGAGTTCCTGGCTGCCGCCCGGGCCGGTCGCGGTCGCCGACTATCCGACGGTGCTGCTCAGCGGTTCGTGGCTGTCGCAGGAGCAGGTCACCGCGGCCAGCGCGTTCGCCCGGTTCATGCACAAGCCCGACCAGCTGGCCGATTTGGCCAAAGCCGGTTTCCGCGTTCAGGGCGTCAAACCGCCGAGCAGCAACGTCACAAGTTTCGCGTCGCTGGGCTCGACGCTGTCGGTCGGCGACAACACCATGCGCGCCACGCTGGCCGACGCGCTGACCGCACCGGCGACCGGACCGGCCGCCACCATCATGCTCGACCAGTCGATGACCACCGACGAGGGCGGCAAGACCCGGCTGGCCAACGTGGTCGCCGCGCTCGACAACCGGATCAAGGCGCTGCCGCCGACCTCGGTGATGGGGCTGTGGACGTTCGACGGCAAAGAGGGCCGAACGGAGGTGCCGATCGGCCCGCTGGCCGATCCCGTCAACGGTCAGCCGCGCTCGGCGGCGCTGACGGCCGCGCTGGACAACCGGTATTCGACTCCCGGCGGTGCGGTGTCATTCACCACGCTGCGATTGGTCTACCAGGATGCGCTGGCCAATTTCCGTCCCGGCCAACCGAATTCGGTGCTCGTCATCACCGCGGGACCACACACCGACCAAACCCTCGACGGCCCGGGGCTGCAAGATTTCATCCGCCAGAGCGTGGACCCGGCCAAATCGGTGGCGGTCAACATCATCGACTTCGGTGCTGACCCCGACCGGGCAACCTGGGAGGCCGTGGCCCGGCTCGGCAGCGGCAGCTACCAGAACCTGGCGACCTCGGCCTCCCCCGACCTGGCGACGGCGTTAACCCGCTTCTTAAGCTGACCCGCCTACCCGGTGAGCAGCGACAGCGCCGCATCGGCGAAGGTCTTCGGGTCCTCGATTTGGGGGTAGTGGCCTAGCCCGGGAAGCTCGACGACCGCAGCGCCCGGGCGCAGTTCCCGCAGCCCGTCGAGCACATTCGTGGTGGCCACCGGGTCATCGAGCCCCCACACGAAACCGAGCGGTTTGGGCCAGTCCCGCACCGCGCCGTGCCAGCGCGCGGCGTATCGCACTCGTTCGTCGAGGTAGGCCGATAACAAATGCATGATCCGGTGTCCTTCGTTGTAGGACAGCAACGCCCATTGCGCGGCAGCTTCCTGCGCGGAGAGCGGATGCGCCGCTGTGAAGAGCCGGGCGAACTCGCGGGTGAACATCCGGCGATTCGCGAGCCGGGCGGCCAGCGGACCGAGCCGTCCGCGCAGCACGTTCTGGATCGGTCGTAGGCTGGCGCGCTCCAGGATCACGCTGCCGTTGGACAGCACGACCCGCTGCAGGTCGAACGGTAAACCCCCATCGAGATCCCGGGCCAGCAGTTCGGTGGCCACCGAGGTGCCCATGTCGTGGGCGATCAGCACCACCGGACCCGCGGCCTCATCGGCGACCACCGCCTGCACTATGTCGGCCTGCTCCAGCAGGCTGTAGCGGTGTGGTCGGGGTTTGTCCGACAACCCGAAGCCGAGGAAATCCAACGTCAGCCAGGAACGGTAACCCAGGTGAACAATCACCGAGCGGAAATCGTAGGAACTTGACGGGAAACCGTGCAGCAGCAGCACTGTCGGCGGTTCATCCGCTCCCGAGCGAACAAACACCCGTCCCGCTTGGGTCGGCAACCAGCGGCCACCGTCGCGCCAGTCGCGAACAGTCGGCGGTATCACACTTCGGGGATACCATCGCAGCGGCATCAAAGGAGCGCTATGAGCGTCGATTTCACCCCGGACTCACAGCTATACCCATTCGTGTCACGCTGGTTCGACAGCACCCGAGGCCGGGTGCACTACGTCGATGAGGGAAGCGGCCCGCCGATCCTGTTGTGCCACGGCAACCCGACCTGGAGCTTCCTGTACCGCGACATTATCGTCGCGCTGCGCGACCGGTTCCGCTGCATCGCGCCAGACTATCTGGGTTTCGGGCTGTCTGAGCGTCCGGCGGGATTCGGCTACACGATCGACGAGCACGCCGGGGTGATCGGCGAGCTGGTCGACCATCTCGGTCTCGACGGCTACTTGACGATGGGCCAGGACTGGGGCGGGCCGATCAGCATGACGGTCGATGTGGCGCGGGCGGATCGGGTGCGCGGCATCGTGCTGGGCAACACCTGGTTTTGGCCGGCGGACACGCTACCGATGAAGGCCTTCAGCAACGTCATGTCCAGCCGCGTGATGCAGTACGCCATCCTGCAACGGAATTTCTTTGTCGAGCGGCTGATTCCGGCGGGCACCGGCCGTCGGCTGAGCGCTGCGGTGATGGCGCACTACCGGGCGGTGCAGCCCAGCCCGCAGGACCGGGTGGGCGTCGCGCGCATGCCCAAGGAGATCCTGGCGGCGCGGCCGCTGCTGGAACGGCTCTCGCGGGACGTGCCAGCCACGCTGGGCGCCAAGCCCGCTTTGCTGGTCTGGGGCATGAAGGACCTGGCATTTAGGCCGGGCCCGATGATTCCGCGGATGCGCACGGCCTTCCCAGATCAGGTCCTCGTCGAGCTGCCAAACGCCAGGCATTTCATCCAGGAGGATGCGCCCGACCGGATCGCGGCAGCGATCATCGAACGGTTCGGCTGAACCGGCGGCCCCCGAGCTCTCCGCGGGCGAGGCGCGTACCGCTGGCGCAGCGTGGCCACGGAACGCGGTCGCTGACCGCGGCCGACACCAGGGCACGCGCTCAGATACGTCGTGGTGTCCGGTGCGGGCCGGATGGTCACCGTGCCTGCGGGGTCAGGCGAACGCCTCCACCGGCGGGCACGCGCAGACCAGGTTGCGGTCACCGTAGGCGCTGTCGATGCGACGCACCGGTGGCCATACCTTCGGCCGGAAAGCCTTGCCTAGCGGGTAGGCGGCCTCTTCGCGGCTGTACGGGTGGTCCCAGTCGGACACCAGCAGGCACTCGGCGGTGTGTGGTGCACCCCGCAGCGGATTGTCTTCAACAGACCACAGCCCGGCCGCCACTTTGTCGATCTCGGCGCGGATGGCGATCATGGCCTCGCAGAAGGCGTCCACTTCGGCCAGGCTCTCACTCTCGGTGGGCTCCACCATTAGCGTGCCGGCCACCGGGAAGCTCATCGTGGGCGCGTGAAAACCATAGTCCGCCAAGCGTTTCGCGACATCGTCGACGGTCACGCCGGTGGACTTGGTGATCGGTCGCAGATCCAGGATGCACTCGTGGGCGACCATGCCGTTCTCGCCGGTGTACAGCACCGGGTAGTACTCGTCGAGGCGGCGCGCGATGTAGTTGGCGGACGCGATCGCAGTCAACGACGCCGCCCGCAGGCCAGCCGCCCCCATCATTCTGATGTAGGCCCAGGTGATCGGCAGGATCGACGCTGACCCAAACGGCGCCGACGACACCGGGCCCCCGGGCGGCAGTTCGGGGGCCAGCGGGTGACCGGGCAAGAACGGCGCCAGATGCGAGCTCGCCACCAGCGGTCCGACGCCGGGGCCACCGCCGCCGTGCGGGATGCAGAACGTCTTGTGCAGGTTCAGGTGGCTGACGTCGCCGCCGAATTTGCCGGGCCGGGCCAGGCCGATCAGCGCGTTGAGATTGGCGCCGTCAACATAGACCTGTCCGCCGGCGTCGTGGACGGCCCCGCAGATCTCGGCGATATCGTGCTCATACACGCCGTGTGTGGACGGATAGGTGATCATCAGCGCAGAGAGCCGGTCCGCATGCTCGTCGACCTTGGCGCGCAGATCGTCGAGATCGACATCGCCGTTATTGCGGCAGGCCACCACGACCACCCGCAGGCCGGCCAGCGCCGCCGACGCGGCGTTGGTACCGTGCGCGCTGGACGGGATCAGGCAGACGTCGCGGTGGGCTTCCCCGCGGCTGGCATGGTAGGCATGGATCGCCAACAGGCCCGCGTATTCGCCCTGTGAGCCGGCGTTGGGTTGCAGCGAGACCGCGTCGTAGCCGCTCAGCTGAGTCAGCCAGATGCCCAGCTGGTTGATGAGCCGACGCAGCCCCGGCGTGTCAGATGCCGGGGCGAACGGGTGCAGGCGCGCGAACTCCGGCCAGGTGATCGGCTCCATCTCGGCAGCGGCGTTGAGTTTCATCGTGCACGAGCCGAGCGGAATCATGCTGCGGTCCAAGGCCAGGTCCTTGTCGGCCAGCGTGCGCACATACCGCATCATCGACGTCTCGGCGCGGTAACTGGTGAACGCCGGGTGGGTCAGGAACTCCGACGTGCGGGTCGCGATATCGGGCCCCGCATAGCCCCCTGACGTCGGCGCCGCCCCGAACGCGGCCAGCACGGCGGCGACATGCTCGTCGGTGGTGGCCTCGTCGCACGCTACCGACACGTGGTCGTCGTCCACTCGCCACACGTTGACGCCGCGCTCCTTGGCGGTGGCCTGCACCGACGCCGCCCGCCGGGGCAACCGGGTCAGCACGGTGTCGAAGAACTCCCGGTGCACCACCTGGACCCCGGCGGCGGACAGACTGGCCGCCAGGTCGCGGGCGTGGCCGTGCACGCGACGCGCGATACCGGTCAGCCCGTCGGCGCCGTGGTAGCTGGCGTACATCGCGGCCATCACCGCCAGCAGCACCTGCGCGGTGCAGATGTTGCTGGTCGCCTTGTCGCGGCGGATGTGCTGCTCA
>Ga0187766_10000141_pt1 | contig 35292 bp, 36 predicted proteins | sample 0216_QUI02_MP05__4_FD_132971 | JGI IMG/M metagenome (GOLD analysis project Ga0187766, IMG submission 132971) | Tropical peat soil microbial communities from peatlands in Department of Meta, Colombia - 0216_QUI02_MP05_20_MG | ecosystem: Environmental > Terrestrial > Soil > Wetlands > Peat ... | reverse complement strand
TGCCGGACGCCTCCTCGAGCGGCATGTCCGGGACGATCAGCCCACTCACGCCGGCGTCGAGGAGCGCGTCGGCGAACCGCTCCAAGCCGCGCGCGAGAATCGGGTTCGCGTAGCACATCGCAACCACCGGGACGTGCTCGGCGATCGCCCGGCAGACATCGAGCACGAGCTGGACGTTCGCGCCGCGGCGCAGCGCCGCCGTCGCGGCGGCATGGATCACCGGGCCATCGGCGAGCGGGTCGGAAAACGGCACCCCGACCTCGATCAGGTCGGCGCCCGCCCGCGCGTACGCGATCCCGATCTCGGCCGAGGTCTCGAGGTCGGGGAAGCCGCCCATCAGATACGGCATCAGCGCGGCAAGGCGACCGTTCGCGCGGGCCGAGGCGAACGCCTCGGCGATGCGATCGACGCCGGCCGTCATCCTTGACCGAGGAGCGCCAGCACTTCAGCCAGATCCTTGTCACCGCGCCCGGACAGGCATACGAGGTCCAGCTCGCTGGGGCCGTTTGCGAGCGCCCAGGCGAGCGCGTGCGCGCTCTCGAGCGCCGGGATGATGCCCTCCAGGCGCGCGGCCACGGCGAACATCTCGAGCGCCTGCGCGTCGCTCACCGCCACGTACCGCGCCCGGCCCGAGTCGCGCAACCAGGCGTGCTGGGGGCCGCTCCCGGGGTAGTCGAGCCCGGCCGAGATCGAGTGCGCCTCGAGGATTTGCCCGTCCTCGTCCTGCATGATCGCCGACAGCGCGCCGTGGAGAACGCCGGGAAGGCCGGCGGCGGTGAGCGGGGCTCCGTGGCGCCCCGTGTCAATTCCCTCTCCAGCCGCCTCGACGCCGACAAGCTCCACCTCGGAATCGCCGACGAACGGGATGAACGTGCCGATCGAGTTCGAACCTCCGCCGACGCACGCGATCACGCGCTGCGGCAGCCGTCCCGCCTGCTCCAGAACCTGCTCCCGCGCCTCGTCGCCGATCACCCGCTGGAGGTCCCGGACGAGCGCGGGGTACGGGGCCGGACCGACGCACGAGCCGATGATGTAGTGGCTGGACTCGACGTTCGTGACCCAGTCGCGGATCGCCGCCGAGACTGCCTCCTTCAACGTCCGGGCGCCGGCGTCGACCGGCTCGACGCTCGCGCCGAGCAGGCGCATCCGCTCGACATTCGGCCGCTGCCGCCGCATGTCCTCGGTGCCCATGTACACGAAGCATTCGAGCTTCAGCAGCGCGCAAGCCGTCGCCGCGGCCACGCCGTGCTGGCCGGCACCCGTCTCGGCGATGATCCGGCGCTTGCCCATCCGCTTTGCCAGCAACGCCTGCCCGAGCGCGTTGTTGATCTTGTGCGACCCGGTGTGGTTGAGGTCCTCGCGCTTCAGGTACAGCGGGTGCCCGGCGGCCTCGCTCAGCCGCGACGCGAGGTACAGCGGCGACGGCCGGCCAACATAGTCGCGCAGCAGCACGCCGAGCTCGGCGCGGAACGCTCGATCATCGTGGGCGGCGATCCACGCATGCTCGAGCTCGGCGAGCGCGGGCATCAGCGTCTCGGGAACGTATTGGCCCCCGTACGGGCCAAAGCGGTGCTCGACGACCGTCATCGGGCGCTCAGCTCCTGCGCGCCGGTGGCGGCGACCGCGGCCGAGAACGCGACCAGCTTGCTCCGGTCCTTGCGCCCCGGCTCGGCCTCGACCCCGCTCGCGACGTCCACTGCGTACGGATCCACCACCGAGATCGCATGGCCGACGTTCTCCGGTGTCAAGCCACCGGACAGGATCAGCGGCACTGGGCCCCGGTGCGCGCGCGCCAGCTCCCACGCGAACGTCTCCCCGGTCCCGCCCGGCACTCCCTCCACGTGCGCATCGAGCAGGTGGAAGTCGGTGTGGAACGCGGCCAGCCCCTGGATCTCGGCGCCGCTTCGGACGCGCGCGGCCTTGATCACCTTGCAGCCGGTGCGGCGCGCGGCCTCCGCGCAGAACGACGGTCCCTCGTCCCCGTGCAGCTGCAAGGCCGTCAGACCGACGGCATCGGCGGTCGCCGCGAGCTCGTCGAGGGTCGGGTTGACGAACACCCCCACGACCTCGACCCGCCGCTTGAGCTCCGCGGCGATCTCGACCGCCAGCTCAGGCTCGCACCGCCGCGGCGAGCGCGCCCAGAAGATCAGGCCGATCGCCCACGCGCCCGCGGCGACGGCGTGCTCGGCGTCGCGGCGGTTGGTGATGCCGCAGACCTTGATTCTCGGGGGGCGACGCGCCACGAGCACATCGTAGGCGGACGGTGTGAGCGAGGCTGGTCGAGAAAACGAACTATGTGGACGCCTTTTCGACCAGGCTCCACGTACGATCACCGCCCCTGAGGGGCGCCGGCGTGGCCTCCCCGGGCCGAGGGCGCTCGACGATCGGCTGCACGCGGGCCCTCGTGGCCGAGCGCGCCCTCGCTCTCGAGTTGCCCGAGGAGCAGCTTCGCGGTGTTGATCGGCACCGCGAACGCAATCCCAACGCTGCCGTTGCCGCCGTTTGCGCCCGTCTCGATCTGCGAGTTGATGCCGATCACCTTGCCCATCGCATCGATCAGCGGACCGCCCGAGTTGCCGGGGTTGATCGGCGCATCGGTCTGGATCACGTTGTCGATCGCGAATCCGTCGGGCGCCTGGATCTCGCGCTGGAGCGCCGACACGATCCCGCTCGTCAGGGTCCGGTCGAGGCCGAACGGGTTGCCGATCGCGAGCGTCGGATCCCCAACCTGCACGGACGTGGAGTCGCCGAGCGGCAGCGGCGCCACTGGGGGAACACCGCCCATGTTGACCTTCAGCATCGCAAGATCGTTGCTCGGATCCTGGCCCACGACCGTCGCCGGCCGGCTCACGCCGTCGATGAACTGGACCGTCACGCCGGTGTCACGATTGGCGCCTTCGATCACGTGGTAATTGGTCAGGATGTGCCCGCCCAGATCGATCAGGAAGCCTGAACCGGTGGACGTGCTGCTCTCCTGCTCCTGGAACAGATTGAACGGGTCCTGGACCTGCTGGATCACCTGGGCGCGGACGAACACCACGCCGGGAGCATCGTCGACGTAGATCTGGTGCGGCGTGAGCCCCGGATTCGCACTCGACGCCGACTGCGCCGCGACGGGTGCCTCCTGGATCACGGTCTCGGTCGTCCCGTGCCCGGTGACGCCGAGCGCGACCAACGCGCCCGCCACGACAAGGCCGCCGAGTACGGCGGAGGCCAACTGCGAGCGAATCACGCGTCTCATCCCGGGCCAAGTGTTGCGGCGGCGCTGAACTGCAGCTAAAGGCAGCTAAAGGCAGCAAAGGGTAGTCCGAGCGACCACCTACGGCGCCGATCCGGTGAGCGCGCGGCACGCCGCCTCGATGTCGTCCGCGCGCATCAGCGCCTCGCCGACCAGGACGGCGCTCGCGCCCGCCCGCGCCAGCTCGTCGAGCTCGCGGCGCGTGCTGAAGCCCGACTCGGCCACGACCAGCGTGTCGGCGGGAATCCTCGGTAGCAGCGCGAACGTGCGCCGCCCGTCGACCGCGAACGTCGTCAGATCCCGATTGTTGATCCCGATCACGCGCGGTTCGAGCGCCAGCGCGCGCTCCAGCTCGCGCTCGTCGTGGACCTCGACCAGCGCCGACAGCCCGCGCGCGAGCGCCTCGGAATGCAGCGCCCGCAGCTCGGCCTCGGGCAGCGCCGCGACGATCAACAGGATCGCGTCGGCACCGGCCGCGAGCGATTCGACCAGCTGGTACGGATCGACGATGAAGTCCTTGCGCAGGATCGGCAACCGCACCGCCGCCCGCGCGGCGCGCAGGTCGTCGAGTCCGCCGCCGAAGCTCGGACCCTCGGTCAGGACCGAGATCGCTGCCGCGCCGCCGCGCTCGTACGCCGCGACGATCTCCTCGAGCGCCTCGCCGTCACGGATCACCCCCGCCGACGGGGAGCGTCGCTTGTGCTCCGCGATCAGCGACAACCCCGGGCGGGCAAGCGCGTCGGCGAACGAGCGTCGATCGCCGGTGGCGGCAGAGCGCTCGGCGGCGGCAAGTTCGAGCTGCGCCGGGGGCGTCGCACGCTTGCGGGCAACGAGCTCCGCACGGGTCGCAGCGAGGATCGGCTCGAGCCTGCTCACGGGCACACGACGCTCATCGGGCACCGACACCGGCGGGCACGCGACGCTGATCGGACCCCGACGGTCATGGGCCGGCGACGCTAACAGCGGGGGCAAGCTCCTGCGTGCGCGCGACGAACCGCTCGAGCGCCGCCGTCGCGTCGCCCGAGTCGATCGTGTGCTCGGCCGCGCCGACCCCGGCCTGCAACGACTCGGCTCGACCGCCGGCGTAGATCGCCGCGCCCGCGTTGAGTACCGCCAGATCGCGCGCGGCGCCGGCTTCGCCGGCGAATATCCGCCGCACCGTGTCGGCGTTCTGCCGCGGGCACCCACCGGGGACGGCGTCCGCCGGCCAGCGACCCAGCGTGACCTGCTCGGGCACGACCGTGTACCGCCGCAGCTCGCCCCCGACCACCTCGACGACGAATGTCGGCGCGGAGATGCTGAGTTCATCGATGCCGTCCTCGCCGCTGACGAGCAGGGCATGGTCGGTTCCGAGCAGAGCCAGTGCGCCCGCCATCGTCTCGAGGTACGCCGGGTCTGAGACCCCGATCAGCTGGCGCCTGGCGCCGGCCGGGTTCGTGAGCGGGCCGAGGAAGTTGAAGATCGTGCGCACGCCGAGCTGCCTGCGAACAGGCATCACGAACCGCGTCGCCTGGTGGTGCGCGGGGGCGAACATGAACCCGAACCCCACCTCCTTGATGCAGCGGGCGACCGCGTGCGGAGCAAGATCGATCCGGGCCCCCAGCGCCTCGAGCACGTCCGCCGAGCCCGACAGTCCGGTCGCGGAGCGATTTCCGTGCTTGGCGACCGTGCAGCCCGCGCCGGCGGCGATCAGCGCCGCGGTCGTCGACACGTTGAACGTCCTCGCGCCGCCGCCGGTCCCGGCGGTGTCGAGCAGATCGCGGTGGTCGACCGTGACCGGCGCCGCGAGCGTGCGCATCGTGCGCGCGAGCCCGGCGAGCTCCTGCACCGTCTCGCCCTTCGTTCGCAGCGCGATCAGGAACGCCGCGATCTGGATCTCGGTCGCGTTCCCGGCCATGATCTCCGACAGCACCGCCGCGGTGTCGTCGAGGCTCAGGTCCTGCCCGCTGGCAAGCGCGTCGATCGCGCGCGTGAGCAGATCCGCATGGCTGCTCATCGCGCGCGAGACAGGAAGTTGGCCAGCAGCTCGCGCCCCTGCTCGGTGAGAACGGATTCGGGGTGGAACTGGACCCCCTCGGCCGGCAGCTCTCGATGACGGACCGCCATCACCACGTCGCCTGCGAGCGCGCTGCGCTCGAGCACGGCGGGAAGCTCAGGATCGACGACGAGCGAGTGATAGCGGCCGACCTCGAGCGGCGCGCGCAGCCCGCGGAAGATCGTCTTGCCATCGTGCTCGATCATCGTCGTCTTGCCGTGAACGGGTAGATGGTGGATCACCTTGCCACCCCAAGCCTGCGCGAGCGCCTGGTGACCGAGGCACACGCCGAGCGTGGGGATCTTGGCCTGCGGGAAACGCCTGACGGCCTCGAGCGAGATTCCGGCCTCGTTCGGGGTGCACGGCCCGGGCGAGACGATCAGCCGGTCATAGCCTCTGATCAGCAGCTGATCGACGGTCGCGCGGTCGTTGCGCACGACCTCCAGGTCCGCACCCAGCTCGCCCAGGTACTGGACGAGGTTGTAGGTGAAGCTGTCGTAGTTGTCGATCACCAGGACGCGCATCGCGGGGCAACGGTAGCGTCAACAGACTCACGGCCATTCGGGCTGGGCGACCGCCAGCTCGATCGCCTGCAGTACGCCCCTCGCCTTGGCCTCCGACTCGCGGTACTCGTAATCGGGCTTGGCGTCGGCGACGGTCCCGCCTCCCGCCTGCACGTGTGCAACGCCGTCCTTGACCACGACGGTGCGGATGTGAATGCAGGTGTCGAGGTCTCCGGTGTAGCTCAGGTAGCCGATCGCGCCGCCGTAACCGCCGCGCTTGACCGGCTCCAGCTCGTCGATGATCTGCATCGCGCGCACCTTCGGCGCGCCCGACAGAGTGCCCGCCGGGAGCACCGAGCGCAGCGCATCGAGCGCCGCGACGCCGGCTCGGAGGGTTCCGGTGACGCTCGAGACGATGTGCATCACGTGGCTGTAGTTCTCGACCGCCATGAAGTCCTCGACCTGGACGGTGCCGTATTCGCACACCCGGCCGAGGTCGTTGCGGCCCAGGTCGACGAGCATCACGTGCTCGGCGCGCTCCTTGGGATCGGCGAGCAGGTCCTCGGCGATCCGCCGGTCCTCCTCGACGTTGGCGCCGCGCGGGCGCGTGCCCGCGATCGGGCGGGTCGCGACCCGCCGGCCGCTGACGGTGATCAACGGCTCGGGACTGGCGCCGGCGATCTCGAAATCGCCGAAATCCAGGAAGTACATATACGGGCTCGGATTGACCACCCGCAACCCCCGGTAGATCGAAAATGCCTGCACCGGAGCGAAAGCCGACCAGCGCTGCGAGGGCACGACCTGGTACGCGTCGCCGGCGTGGATGTACTCGACGATCCGCGCGACCATGGCCTCGAACCGCTCGCGGGACATGTTGGGCACGAACGACGGCGCGCGCCGGTCGGCCGCCGGGGGCCGCGCGGAGCGAGGAACGGGGCCCGCCAGCCGCCAGCGCACCTCGGCGATCGTTTCGACCGCACGCCAGTAGGACGCTTTCAGATCGTCGTCGCCGTACACGTTCGCGAGCACGGTCACGGTGTGCTTGAGGTGGTCGAATATGACCAGCGCGTCGGTGAACATCAGCGCCAGGTCGGGCACGCCGAGCGGATCGGGGTTGGGCTCGCCCAGCGGCTCGACCGCCCGCACGAGGTCGTACGCGAACATCCCGACCGCGCCGCCGGCGAACGGAGGCAGGTCGGGCAGCGGCGCTGCGCGAAACCGGCCGAGCTCCGCCGCCGCGAGCGCGTACGGATCACCGGGATCGCCGAGCGACCAGCGCAGCACACTGCGCGGGCGGTAGCCGATGAACGAGTACCGGCCGACGCGACCCTGGTCGGCTGACTCGAGCAGGAACGCCGCGCCCTGCTCGCGGAGCTTCAGAAATGCGGACACCGGCGTCTCGCAGTCGTCGATGAACGTCTCACGCAACGGGATCAGGTTGTAATCGCGCGCGAGCGCGCACAGATCCTCCAGCGCCGGCGTTGCGCCTACCCCGAGCTCAGGGCCTGCGACGGCCATCGAGCACCCGCTCGGCATCGGCGATCGACAGTCCACGGCCGCGGAGCAGCACCGCGAGGTGGTACAGGACGTCGGCCGCCTCCTCGGACACGCGCGCGTCGGACTCCTCGCGTGCCGCGCGCGCGACCTCCTCCGCCTCCTCCCGCACCTTGGCGCCGGTCCGGTCCGGATCGGCGAGCAGCGCGGCCGTGTAGGAGCCCTCGGGCCGGGCGACATCCCGGTCGGCGATCGTGCGCTCGAGCGTCGGCAGCGCCTCGTGGGGCGCGGCCGGGTCGAGCTGGCCGCGGTGAAAGCAGGTCCGCTCGCCGGTGTGACAGGCGGGACCGGCGGGCTCGACGAGCGCGAGCAGTGCGTCGCCGTCGCAGTCGTAGCGGATCGCCTTGATGAGCTGCGTGTTGCCCGAGGTGGCGCCCTTGTGCCACAGCTCCGCCCGCGAGCGGCTGAAGAAGTGCATCTGGCCGGTTTCGCGCGTGAGCCGGAGCGCCTCTGCGTTCATATAGGCGAGCATCAGCACTTCGCCCGTGCGCCAGTCCTGCACCACACACGGGACCAGGCCGCGCTGATCGAATTCGACCTCGGAGTCATCCACGAGGCGTCGATTGTAGGAGTCGCCCCGGAGGCACGACTCCGACTAACATCTAGGCGCCGGGTCGGCAACCGCCGGTTGGCCGGCCGGGAGGAGCATTCGTGGGTATGTCGGAGACTGATCGGCCACAAGCAAGGCAGGCGGGTCGCGTGCGCGCTCGGCTCGTCGCTGCCGCCCTGATCGCGCTGGCGGTCGCGTGCGCGCTCGGCGCCTGCGGGGGCTCGTCGGACAACGGCGTCGCGTCCAAGTCACCGGACGCGATCGTGAGCTCAGCCTCGGCGGCGATCCAGAGCGCGCAGTCGGTTCACGTCTCTGGTTCGGTCGCAAACGGCAACGCTCCGGTCACCCTCGACCTGAGCCTGGTGTCGGGCAAGGGGGCAACCGGCACGATGTCGGAGAACGGGCTCAGCTTCCAGATCGTCGCCGTCGACCAGACCGTGTACATCAACGGCAGCGAGGCGTTCTGGCGCCACTTCGGGGGCAGCCTGGCGGCGACGCTGCTCGACGGCAAATGGCTCAAGGCTCCCGAGACCGGCCAGTTCGCAACGCTCGCCGAAGTGACCGATCTGAACCGGCTCATGAGCGGCCTGCTGGCCGGTCACGGCACGTTGACGAAGGGCTCGCAGACGACCGTCAACGGATACAAGGTGATCCCCGTCAGCGACGCCATCAGGGGCGGCACGCTGTACGTCGCGACGACCGGGAAGCCATATCCGATTCAGGTTTCCAAGCCCGGTGCGCAGGGGGGCCAGATCACGTTCGACCGCTTCAACGAGCCGGTGTCGCTGACCGCGCCGTCAAACGCGATCGACATCTCGTCGCTGACGTCGCTCTAAGGTCGCTCACGGCGACCCGTCCCACCACGCCGCGAGCACCCGGCGCCAGTTGCCCCACGCGATCGCCGCCAGCTCCTCGCGGGTGAAACCCGCCTGTGCGAGGGCTTCGAGCAACCTCGGGACCCCCGCGGCGTCGCCGAGCGAGGCCGGGATCGTGGCGCCGTCGAAGTCGGACCCGAGCGCCACGTGCCTGGTGCCGATCCGCTCGGCAACGTAGCGCGCGTGCGCGGCGATCAGCTCGAGCGGCGTGTCGGGGTCGTCGGCGCCATCGGGGCGCAGGAACGGGCAGGCGAACACGATCCCGATCACGCCGTCGGCGGCTGCGATCGCGTCGAGCTGCGCGTCCGTGAGGTTGCGGGACGCCGGGCACAGCGCATGCACGGCGGAGTGCGTCGCCACCAGCGGACCCGGCTCGAGCCGGGCGAGATCCCAGAACCCGGCCTCGTTGAGATGGCTCAGGTCGACGAGGATCCCGAGCTCGGCGCAGCGCCGAACGAGCGCGCGGCCGGCGTCCGTGAGGCCAGGGCCGGTGTCCGGAGACGACGGGAACAAGAACGGCACGCCGTGACCGAAGGCATTCGCGCGGCTCCAAACGGGGCCGAGCGATCTCAGCCCGGCCGCGTACCACAGATCGAGCGCCTCGAGCGAGGGGTCGATCGCCTCGGCGCCCTCCAGGTGAAGCACGGACACCGGCGGCCCGTCGTCGTCACGCGCCGCGTCGAGATCGGCGGCGCGGCGCGCGAGGCGGACATGGCCGGCCTGCTCGAGCGCGAGCAACCGGCCGGCGACCGCGGTCGACTCGGCGGCCGCCCGGCGATGGTCGACGCCGCGCGCGTACTCCGCGTCCAGCGTGCGGTCCGCGCGGCGCGCCAGCGCCCGCCGGCGCGGGCGGCGCGACGGCGTGAACACCGCGAAGATCCCGCCGCGGATCCCGCCGGCGCGCATCCGGGGCAGATCGAGGTGGCCGCCCGCGCGGCCGTCGACGATCCGCGCGTGGTCGCGACGAGTCAGCGCGTCGTTGTGTCCGTCGAACACGGGCAGCACGCGCCCGCACCCTACCGCAGCGAGGATTTACCCTTCGCGGCTGTGTCCTCACCCGGTTACAAGGCCGCGCATCTCGATGAGCTGGAACGGCTGCCCGCGTTCGGCGAGCAGCACGTCTGGCGGGCGGTGCGCCACCACTTCGGGATCGAGGCGTTCGGAGTCAACGCGTATACGGCCGATGAGGTGGGTCAACGGTTGATCGAGGAGCACGATGAGCGTGGCAGCTTCGGCTCGGGCCGGCACCAGGAGCTGTACGTCGTGCTCAGCGGGAGCGCCCTGTTCACGCTCGACGGCCAGGAGCTCGAGGGGAGGGCGGGAACGTTCGTGTTCATCGACGATCCCGCGCTTCAGCGGGGCGCAATCGCGCTCGAGCCCAGCACGACCGTGCTCGCGATCGGCGGCCGGCCGGGGGAGCCGTACACCGTGTCACCATGGGAGTACTCGTTCCGTGGGCTCGCGAAGCCCGGCTCCGAAGGCGTGGCGATCATCGACGAGGGGATCGCGCGCTTCCCGGACAACCCGTCGCTGCCGTACAACCTCGCGTGCCTGCACGCCCGCGACGGCAACTATGACGCCGCGATCGCGGCCCTGCGCAGGGCGATCGAGCTGACCCCCAGGGCGCGCGGGTGGGCCGCGGAAGACGAGGATCTCGCGCCGCTGCGCGGCATCGAGGGGTTCGAGACGCTACTCGATTCCTAGGCGGTCGAGCAGCCGCTCGTCCGCGCGCCAGTGCCGCCGGACGCGAACCGACAACTCGAGGTGCACGTGCACGCCGAGTTCGCGCTCGATCGCCCGGCGCGCGGCCGTGCCGATCGCCTTGATCATCGTCCCGCCGGAGCCGATCAGGATCCCCTTCTGCGATTCGGTCTCGACCAAGACCACGCCCTCGATCCGGACGAGGTCGTCGCGTTCGCGCTGCACCTGCTCGACCTCGACCTCGACCGAATGCGGCACCTCCTCCCTCGTCCGCGCCAGGATCTGCTCGCGGATCAACTCCGCCAACAGCACCGCCTGGGCCTGGTCCGAATGCTGCGCGGGCTCGAAGTAGAACGGTCCGGGCGGCAGCACCGAAACGAGGTGATCGACGAGCGCTTGCACGCCGGATCCCGTGCGCGCGGACACGGGGAAGATCTGATCGGCGACCTCGAGCTCGGCGGCGGCCTGGAGCGTGGCGGCGATCTTCGCCCGGTCCGCGCGGTCCACCTTGTTGACCGCGATCACGACCGGGATCCGCGGGGACCGCAGCAGGCCGGCGATGAACCGATCGCCCGGTCCGATCCCCTGGTCCGCGCCGACCACGAACAGGCACCCGTCGGCGTCGGCGAGCTCGCGCTCGACGCGGCGCTGCATCCGCTCCGTGAGCGCGTCGCGCGGACGCTGTACGCCGGGCAGGTCGACGAGCACGAGCTGCCAGCGGCGACCGGTTGCGACCCCGCGAATCGCGCGGCGGGTGGTCTGCGGCTTATCGGACACGATCGCCACCTTGGCGCCGATGATCGCGTTCGCAAGCGTCGACTTGCCGACGTTGGGCCGCCCGGCGAGCGCGACGAACCCCGAGCGCGTCTGAGAGTCGGTCCCGGCGCCGGCGCTCACTGGACCCAGCGCATCAGCTCCGCCTGGAGCGCGAGCATCTCGCCGTCGTCGGTCTCGTGGTCCATGCCGGTCAGGTGCAGCGCACCGTGCAAGATCGCCTCCCGCAGGTCCGCCGCCTCCTCCGGGCAGATCACGATGTCGCCAAGCTCTCTCGGGCCGGGCGCGACGCCGTCCTCGTCGATCCCGAACGACAGCACGTCGGTGGGCTCGTCGATCATGCGGTGGTCGCGGTTGAGCTCGCGAATCCGGTCCGCATCGACAAACTCGACGGCCACGTGCCCGTCGGAGATGTCCGCGGACGCGAGCGCGAGCGCGCACAGTTCCTCGACCTCGACCGCGGTCGGCCCGACGGTGGGGACGAATTCGATACCGATCACCTCGACGTCGAGCACGGCCGTGGTGGCGCTACGCTCGCTTTCGGGGCCGCAGCTCGGGCGCCATCAGCTGCGAGTGCTCGTCGTACGCAGCGACGATCCTGCGCACGAGCTTGTGCCGGACGACGTCCTCCTCGCCGAAGCGGACGAACTCGATCCCCTCGACGTCCTTGAGAATGTCCGCGACGACCACGAGGCCGGAGTCCTGTTCGCGAGGGAGGTCGATCTGCGTGATGTCGCCGGTGACGACCATCTTCGAGTTGAAGCCGAGCCGGGTGAGGAACATCTTCATCTGCTCCGGGCTCGTGTTCTGCGCCTCGTCGAGAATGATGAAACTGTCATTGAGAGTGCGGCCCCGCATGAATGCCAGCGGCGCGACCTCGATCACGCCGCGCTCCAGATGCTGGCTGACGCGCTCGGACTCGAGCATGTCGTGCAGCGCGTCGAACAGCGGCCGCAGGTACGGGTCGACCTTCGCCATCATGTCGCCGGGCAGGAACCCGAGGCGCTCGCCCGCCTCGACCGCCGGCCGGGTGAGAATGATCCGGTTGACCTCGCGGCGGCTGAGCGCAGCGGCCGCGAGGGCGACGGCCAGGAACGTCTTCCCGGTTCCCGCCGGGCCGATCCCAAACGTGATCGTGTTCCGGCGGATCGAGTCGACGTAACGCTTCTGGTTGACGGTCTTCGGACCAACCTTGGTCGTGCGGTGGCGCCAGACGACGTCCTCGAGGATCGCCGCGGGCGACTCGTGCGCGTCGAGCGCGCGGGTCACGGCCTCGATCGTGCCGGGCGCGATCTCGTGCCCCTGGGAGATCAGGTCCGAGAGCTCGCGCACGACCGCGGCGGCGTTGTCGACCGTGGTCGGGTCTCCCTCGAGCGTCAGCACGTTGCCGCGCAGGAACACCTCGCAGTCGAGGTGATCCTGGAGCGTCCGCAGCACCGAGTCCTCGCTCCCGGCCAGCTCGGCGGCGACGGTGTTGTCAAGTTCGACTTGCCTGCGCACCGGCTCGGACCGAACGGGAGGCGCCACCAGCTAACCCTGGCCCAGCGCCTCGCGCACACGCGCCGCGACGCGCCCGCCGTCGACCCGGCCTTCGGTTCCGGCCATCACGACCTTCATCACCTTGCCCATGTCCTTCGGCCCGCTCGCGCCCATGTCGGCGATCGCCGCGGCGACGAGCGGGTCGAGCTCGGCGTCGGGCAGCTCCGCCGGCAGGTAGCCCTCGATCAGCCTCGCCTCCGATTCCTCCTGCTCGGCAAGCTCCGGACGGCCACCGTCACGAAACTGGGTCGCGGCCTCGAGCCGGCGCTTGCGTTCGCGGCGCAGCACCGCGAGCTCGTCACCGCCACCCTCCTTGGCGGCCTTCTGGAGCTCGGACAGGACCAACCGCAGCGCGCCCACGCGCTGCTTCTCGCCCGACTTCATTGCGCTGGTCATGTCGCTGCGAACCTGTTCGAGGACGCTCACGCCACTCAGGATAGCCCCGGGGCCGGAGCGGATCGCTGCTGCTCGGCGGGCGTCCCCCAGATCCCGTCGGCGTGGAGCGCATCGGACACGATCTCCACCAGCTCGCCCCGTGTCGCGGCCCCCGCCGGCAGGTAGCAGCGCGTGTAGTCGGCCGTGTAGCCGGAGCACTGGGCGTCCGCGACCTTGTCGACGAGCACCTGCTCGCGGCCGCCGAGCTTGGCGGCGCGGTGGTGGCGTGCGCGAACCTCGGAGTGACCGCGCAGGGCGTGCGAGCGGCGCTTCTTCTCCTCGGGCGGGACGCGGTCCCCGAGCGCCTGCGCGACCGTTCCGGGGCGCGGGGAATACGAGAACGTGTGCACGCGCGTGATGCCGGCGGCGTCGACCGCGTCCAGCGTGCGCTCGAACGCGGCCTGATCCTCGGTCGGGAACCCGACGATCACGTCGGTCGTTACGTTCACCTCGGGAGCGACAGCGCGCAGCGCGGCGATCTGGGCCCGATACTCGCCGGCGGTGTAGTGCCGCCCCATCGCCCGCAGCACGCCGTCGTCGCCGGATTGCATCGGCACGTGCAGGTGCGGACAGATCCTGGGCTCGCTCGCGAGCGCCGTCAGCAGCGAGCCGTTGACGTGGATCACCTCGATGCTCGACAGCCGTACGCGCATGACGCCCGGGACGCGCGCGACCTCGAGCATCAGCTCGCCGAGCTCGAGCCCTCGCTCGGGGTCGCGGTAGTCGCCGACGCTGATCCCGGTCAGCACCATCTCCGGCTGGCCCTGCGCGACCCTCCGGTGGACCTCGGCGATCACAGCGCTCGCGGGGCGCGACCGCGCGGCTCCCCTGACCGTCGGGATGATGCAGTACGCGCAGTGGCAGTCGCACCCGTCCTGGACCTTGACGAACCCGCGCGTGCGAGCTGCCTGCTCGGTCGCGGTCTCCCGCGAAGCACGTCATGCTCCAGATCAACGCACCCGCCGACCATCTCCGCGGCCACGTCGTCGGCCGTGCCGACGAACGCCTTTACCCGCGCGTCGATGTCGGCGAACTGACCGGCGTTGAGATTGACCGCGCATCCAGAGACGTAGACCTCCCCGGCGGTCTTGAGCGACCGCCGCACCGCCTGGCGCGACTTCGCCTCCGCCTCACCCGTGATGCAGCACGTGTTGATCACGTGCAGCTCGGCCTCGGCCTCCCTCACCTCGACGTGCCCGGCAGCCAGAAGCGCGCTGCGGGCCAACGTCGCATCCGCCTGCGAGACCTTGCAGCCGAGAAACTTGACCGCGAACTTGGTCACGCAGACAAACTAGCGACAGGGGCTTATCGGGGTGGCCTGAACCGCCACCCGCGGGCGCTCGGGCGAGGCGCCGGTGCCCGTGGGTGGCGTTCAGTGCCGACTACAACGCCCGCCCACCCGCGACCAGCGGACTTCCGTGTTCATCGATCGCCTCGCGCCACGGTGTCCTCGGGACAGCACGTGGTGAGAGGAGAGATGAGTCATGCACGAGGCCGGCTCGAGGCTTAGGCCATGGCGCGACGACGTCGAGAAACAGGCCACCGAGTGTCACGCTGATCGCGAGTGGATTGGGCATCTGACTTCACCTCCTTCGCATGTCCGCGGTAGAGGATCCTCGACCGGCTCGCTCGCAGCATCGGCCGCGTGGCCAAGATTCTCGGGCCGTCCGTTATCCACCCGGGCGGAGCGGAAGGACTCGATCGACGTCAAGTCCAGCACCCCGGCGCGCGAGCATCAGCGCCGCCCATTCTCCGCGCCTGCGGCGGGCCACCTCGACCAGGCCGACATCGGCGAACGCGGCCGCGATCCGATCGGCCTCGGGCACGAGCAGGCCGCTGGCGATCACGCGCCGGGCGCCGGCCGGCACCTGCGGCGCCCACGACAGCAGCAGCGGCGCGAGCAGGTTCGCCGCGATCGTCGGCGCGACCGGCACCGGCTCGGTGCGCAGGTCGAGCCGGCGCACGTCGACTGTGACTCGGTTCGCGCGCGCGTTCGCGCGCGCGGCGTCCACAGCGGCGGCCTCGTTGTCGAGTGCCGTCACCGGCGCCCACCCGAGGCGTGCCGCGGCGATCGCGAGCACGGCCGATCCGCAGCCGAGATCGAGGAATCCGCCGTGCGGGGAGAGTTCGAGCATCAGCTCCAGGCACAGCCGCGTGCTCGCGTGCGCACCGGTGCCGAACGCCCGCCCCGGGTCGATCACGAGGTCGATCGGCGTTCCCCGAGGCGCTTCCCACGGCGGCCTGACCGTGAGCCTGCCATCGAGCACCAGCGGGCGGTGAAAATCGCGCCAGCGCTCGGCCAAGTCGTCGGCGATCTCCTCGGTGCTGACATCCACCAGCGCCCCGCCGGCTGCGGCTTTCAGGTCGGGGAGCGCCGGCAGCTCGCCCGGCGCTCCGTAGAGGGCGTATTCGATCAGGCCGTCGCGCTCGAGCTCCTCAACGCCGCCTGGCGCCAGCTCGAGCAACTCGGCGAGCACGAGCTCCGCCTGCTCGCGCCGGACGCGGATCGCGAGGCGCAGCATCCGGGGCCGCTACCCGTGATGATGATGGTGAAACGCGCGTCGGAGCTTGCTGAACACGTGCCCGTCGCTGCGCAGGTTGTGATCGGTCATCGTGTCCGCGAGCTGCTCGAACAGCTGGCGCTGGTGACGGTTGAGGTGCCGCGGGATGACGACGTTCACGACCACGCGCAGGTCACCCTTGCGGCGCCCACGCAGCGCGGGCATGCCGCGGCCGCGGATCGACAGCTCGTCGTGGGGCTGGGTGCCGGCGGGGATCTCGAGCTCGACCGAGCCGTCGACGGTCGGCACCTCGACCGTCGTTCCGAGCGCCGCGAGCGGAGCCTGGACGTCGACGACGGTCACGAGATCGTCGCCGTCGCGAACGAAGCGCGAATCCTCGCGAACCCTCACCAGAACGTACAGGTCGCCGGGCGGTCCGCCTCGCTCGCCCGCGTGGCCACGCCCGCCGATCCTGATCCGCTGACCGTCCGCGATTCCCGCGGGAATGTCGACCGCGACCCGGGCCCGTTCGACCTTGCGCCCGCGCCCGCTGCATTCGCGGCACGGGTTACGCGCGACGCGTCCCTCGCCGGCGCACACGTCGCAGGTGGCGGCGCGGACCACCTGGCCGAACGGCGTGCGCGAGATCGCGCGCAGCTGGCCGGTTCCCTGGCAGCGGGGGCAGGTCTCGATCGGCGTTCCCGGCTCGGCGCCGTTGCCGCGGCAATGCTCGCAGCGCGCGATCGCCTCGTAGGAGAGCTCCGCGCTCGTGCCGAGCATCGCGTCGGCGAGGTCGATCTCGGTCGTCACCGCGATGTCGCCGCCCTGGATCGCACCCATCGCGCGAGCGCCGCCTCCGCCGAAGATGTCGCCAAACGCTCCGGACCCGCCGAAGAACGCCTCGAAGATGTCCGACACCGACCCGAACGACTCGAAGTTCGGCGCGTAACCGCCGCTGCGCAGGCCCTCGTGCCCGTAGCGGTCGTACGTCGCGCGACGGTCCGGATCGGACAGCACCTCGTACGCCTCCGCCGCCTCCTTGAACTTGTTCTCGGCGTCGGGGTCGTGACTGTTGACGTCGGGGTGAAGCTCGCGCGCGAGGCGCCGGAAGGCCTTCTTGATCTCGGCCTCGCCCGCGTCGCGGGACACGCCGAGCACCTCGTAGTAATCGCGGGGTGTGTTCCTAGCGCTCGTCATAGACATCGGCGATGAAGCTGGAAAGCTGGTGGGCGGCCTCGCGCACCGAGCGGATCGCGCGGCCGTAGTCCATCCGCAGCGGCCCGATCACCGACACGGCGCCGAGCCGGCGTTGCGGGAGCCCGTAAGCCGCCGCCACGAGCGCGAGCGAGTGGAGCGCCGGGGCATCGTTCTCGGTCCCGATTCGGACCAGCACGTCGCGCTGGGAGAGCACCGACCGGAGCGCCCCGATCAGCGTCACTCGGCGCTCGAGCATGTCCATCAGCGTGTTCAGCTCCGACACTTCCGCGAACCGGCCCACTCGCAGCAGCCGCGAGGCTCCCTCGACGTACAGCGTCTCCACCGCCGATTCCTCGAGGTCGGTGAACACGGGCGCGAGCGCGTCCAGGAACTCCAGCTCGATCGGCGACAGCGATGGATCGTGCAGGCGCTGGTGGAGCATCCGCGCGCCGAGTCCGAGGCCGACGAGGCGCTCGTTCAGGTAGCTCGCGCCCCAGTCGGCGAGCCCTGGATCGACCGCGCGGGCGAACGTGAACATGCGCTTCGTGACCCCGCCGGTGGAGGTGATCACGACCACCATCACCACCTGCGGTTGCAGGACCAGAACCTCGATGTGGCGGATCGTCGAGGTCTCGATCGGAGGGGCGGAGACGAGCGCCAGCAGGTTCGTCACCTGCGACAGCGCCTCGGTCGTGACCCGCATCGCCTCGTCCAGCTCGCGCCGGACGAGCGTCAGCGACAGGCGCGGCCCGCCGCTGTCGGCGGGCAGCAGGCGATCGACGAAGTAGCGATACCCGGCCTCGGTCGGCACCCGCCCGGCCGACGTGTGCGGGTGCGCGAGCAGCCCGAGTTCCTCGAGGTTCGCGAGCTCGTGGCGGATCGTCGAGGGTCCCCATTCGACGCCTTCGGCGAGCGCCTTCGAGCCCACGGGCGCGCCCGCTTCGAGGTACTCCTCGACGACCTTGCGCAGAACCAGCTCTTGGCGGTTTGTAAGCACGGGTTTGATTGTAGGTCGGCTCCCGTCGGGTTCGGTCGCGGCGGCGCAGCGAGACCTCGCCGACCCGGCTAGTGGGCCTCCTTGAATGGTTTCGGCGGGAAACCACACGGAATCCTCAGTATTGGCAGGGGATTGCGCCGCAGGGTTTCGAGTGGAACGTTTCCGGGAGCCCCACTAGCGCAATGAGACCTCGGCGACCGCGTTGCGGACGATCCGGTTGCCCGCCTGCCTGGCCTCGGAGTCCACGATCGCGGTGTCGCCGTCGACCTCGCGGACCGTGCCCGTGATGACGATCTCCTCGCCGAGCCGTCCCATGCCGCGGAATTGCAGGCTCAGGCACCTCAGCGTCTCCGGGCCCCCGGCGGCCTCGGTGTGCGCACGCGCGACCTGCGCCATCGTCCACAGCCCATGCAGGATTCGACCCGGTAGCCCGACCTGCTTCGCGAACCCCTCATCGATGTGAATCGGATTGAAATCGCCCGAAGCGCCCGCATAGCGGACCGTGACGTACGGATCCGGGGTGATCCGAAGCTCGATCGAGTCGCCCTGCGCCAGCTCCGGCATCTACGACACGTCTCGCACGATGTTCGTCCAGGTCCCGGTGCAGACCGTCTGCTCGCGCTGATTGCTGGACACAGACTCGAACACGTAGAACCCCAACCCTCTCCGGTCGGAGATCTCCTTGACCGTGGTCGTGGTCGTGATCTCGTCCCCGGCGATCACCAGCGGACCCCAGCGGAACTCCTGGCCGCCGTGAACCATGAGCGGGAAGTTGATCCCGACCTCGGGGTCGAAGGTCGCCGGGGCGATCGCCCCCGCGCAATACACGACCGCGAACATCGGCGGCGCGACCAGGTCGGCGTGGCCGGCCGCGCGAGCCGCATCGAGGTCGTGATGGAGCGGATTGGTCTCACCGACCGCGGTCGCGTACTCGCGGATCTTCTCGCGCCCAACCGCGTAGGTCACGGGCGGATAAGTCTTCCCGACCGCCTGGGTGTTGATCGCCATCGCGACGGCAGTCTACGTCCGCGGTGGTCTCGTAGCGACTACCAGGTGCGCTCGTGAGCGACTAGATGATCACCGGGACCGCTCCGCCGTCGACCGACCACGCCGCCCCGACGACGTTCGAAGCCGCCTCCGAGCACAGGAACGCGATCACCGCGGCGATCTCCTCGTTCCTCGCCAGTCGTCCGAGCGGCAGGCGCGCGGCCGTCGACTCGAGCACCTGCTCGCGCGTTGTGCCCCGGGCGGCGGCCCCTTGGTCGGCGAGGCCGCCCTGAGCGAGCCACAGCTCGCCCGCGACCGGGCCAGGCGAGACCGCGTTGATCAGCACCCCGCGCGCCGCGTACGCGTCGGCAAACGCACGTGAGAGCGACAGCTCCGCGGCCTTGGTCACTGAGTAGGCGACGTTCGTCTGCGATGGGCGCTTGCCGGACGAGGAGCAGACGTTCACGATCCGGCCCCACCCTCGCTCCGCCATCGCCGGCGCGGCGGCGCGCATCAGACGCATCGGCGCCATCACGTGCAGGTCCCATTGGGCCTGCCATTCCTCGTCACGCAGCTCCTGGAGCGGCCGCACCGCGCTCGTGCCGGCGTTGTTGACGAGCGCGTCGATGCGACCAAAGGCGCGCAGGCAGGCGTCGACGAGCCGGATCCCCGCGTCGCCGTCGGTGATGTCGAGCTCCAGCGTGTGCGCGCGCCCGCCCGCGTCGCGGCACGCCGCGGCGACCGGCGTGAGCCGCGACTGCGATCGCCCGACGAGCAGTACCGGCGCCCGCTCGCCGGCGAGTGTCGCGGCCGTCGCACTGCCGATCCCGCCCGAGGCTCCGGTGATGACACACGCGCGATCGCGCAAGCCGAGATCCATGCGTGGGGATTCTCACTCACACAGAGCTTTGGGGCCGGCCGGGTCGCAGCAGCTTCGCCGGGCGGGGGCGCCGGCTGCGTCGTGCGGCGGGGGCAAGCGGCAGCGTCGTGCGGCGGGGCCAAGCGGCAGCGTCGTGCGGCGGGGGGCAGCGGCAGGCGGCATTCAGGGACAATGAGCGGCCGATCGTGAGCTCTGCGGAGTCTGACCGGCCCACTGACCGGCCTAGCCATCAACCGGCGTTCCTGTTCGACCTCGACGGGACGCTGATCGACAGCGTCTACCAGCACGTGGTCGCGTGGGCCGAAGCGCTCGAGGGGGTGGGGATCACCCTCTCGGCGTGGAAGATCCACCGCCGGTTCGGCATGAGCGGCGGCCTGTTCGTGACCGCGCTCGCGCGCGAGCTCGACACCGGCCTCGACGCCGAGACCCTCGCCCGCCTGCCCGGCTTGCACGCCGACGCCTACCTGCGCCGGAGCGAGGACGTCCGCGCGCTGCCCGGGGCGGTCAAGCTGCTCTCCAGCCTGACCGAGCACGGAGTGCCGTGGGCGCTGGCGACCAGCGGCCCTGAGCGCTACGCGCGGCTCGCGCTCGAGTTGCTCGAGCTGCCGCCCGAGGCGCCGCTCGTCACCCGCGACCAAGTCCGGCACGCGAAACCCGACCCAGACCTGTTCCTCGCGGCCGCGGAGCGAATCGGCGTCGACATCCGCGACAGCCTCGTCGTCGGCGACAGCGTCTGGGACCTGCTCGCAGCCCGGCGCGCTCGCGCCCTCGGGATCGGACTGCTGTCCGGAGGCTACGGGCGGGAGGAGCTGATCTACGCGGGCGCGTTCCGCGTCTACGAGGACCCCCTGGACCTGTTCGAGCACCTGGACGAAGTCGGGGTGCGTCGGCCGCTGTAGGTGTCCGGATCAGCGCTGCGCCCTTGTCCGGGGGTCCGCGGCGCGATAGCCTGAATGTATGGCAAGGCGCGCAACGTTGAGGGCGTCGGACGCGGACCGGGAGCAGATCGCCGATCGTTTGCGCCATGCGACGGCCGAGGGGCGGCTCGTCGCCGAGGAGCTCGAGCAGCGGCTGGAGCGGGCGTTCTCGGCGCGTACGTACGGCGAGCTCGATGCGCTGGTAGCCGACCTGCCGGGTGCGATCGAGCGCCGCAGGACGTCATCGATGCGACCGTGGATCGCGGCCGTTGCGGCGCTCGCGCTGCTGATCCCGGTGGCGCTGGCGGTGCTCGCCGCGGTGCTGTTCGTGCTCACGAGCGTGTTCGCGGTCTGGATGCTGTGGGTCGCGTTTGGTTGGTGGTTGTTCGGACGCAGCCGGCATCGCTACCCGGGGCGCGGCGCCCGTGGCGGCGGCGATCCCGTCGGGATGTACAGCGCGCGTCGGACGAACGCGCGGCCCGGGTTCTGGCTGTAACGGGCCCTCAGCCCCTCTCGCCGAGCTCCAGTACCGCCAGAAACGCCTCCTGCGGGACCTCGATCCGTCCGACCTGCTTCATTCGCTGCTTGCCGCGCTTCTGCTGCTCGAGCAGCTTGCGCTTGCGGGTGATGTCGCCGCCGTAGCACTTGGCGGTCACGTCCTTGCGGTACGCCTTGATCGTCTCCCGCGCAACGATCCGTGAGCCGATCGCGGCCTGGATCGGCACGTCGTACTGCTGGCGCGGAATCGTCTGGCGCAGCTTCTCGGTCAGCGTCTTGCCCGCCTCGTACGCCTTGCTGCGGTGTACCAGCATCGACAGCGCGTCGACCGGCTCGCCGGCGAGCAGGATGTCGAGCTTGACGAGATCCGATTCGCGCAGTCCGATCAGGTCGTAGTCGAGCGAGGCATATCCGCGCGTGCGCGATTTCAGCTGATCGAAGAAGTCGAGCACGATCTCCGCGAGCGGTAGGTCATAGGTCAGCTGCACGCGCTCCTGGGAGAGGAAGTGGATCCCGGCATGCTCGCCGCGCCGCTCCTGGCAGAGCTCCATGATCGCCCCGACGTACTCCTTCGGCGTCAGGATCGACGCGCGGATGTACGGCTCCCGGACCTCGGCGACCTTGCTCGGCTCGGGCATATCGTTCGGACTGTGGACGGGAACGACGGTGTCGTCGGTGAGCGTCACCTCGTACTCGACGCTCGGCATCGTCGCGAGCAGCTCCAAGTCGTACTCGCGCTCGAGGCGCTCGCGCACGATGTCCATGTGCAGCAACCCGAGGAAGCCGCACCGGAACCCGAACCCGAGCGCATCGCTCGTTTCGGGCTCCCACGACAGCGCCGCGTCGTTAAGCGTCAGCTTCTCGAGCGCGTCGCGGAGGTCCGGATAGTCGTCTGAGTCGATCGGGAACAGGCCGCAGAAAACCATCGGCTTGACCTCGCGGTAGCCCGGAAGCGGCTCGGTCGCGGGGCTCTTGCGCGTCGTCAGCGTGTCGCCGACTCGGAGCCTCGTCACGTCCTTGATCCCCGTGATCAGAAAGCCGACCTCGCCGGCGGTCAGTTGCCGTGCGGAGGTCATCTGCGGGGTGAAGAAGCCGATGTCGTCGATCTCCGCCTCGGTGCCGGCCTGCATCGCGCGGATCGCCTCGCCCTTGGTGAACGTGCCGTCGACGACGCGGATATATGCGATCACGCCCCGGTACTGATCGAACTGCGAGTCGAAGATCAGCGCGCGCGGGGGGCCTGCCGGGTCGCCGCCCGGCGGGGGGACGCGCGCGATCAGCTCGTCGAGGACGTCGGTGACGCCCTCGCCGGTCTTGGCGCTGATCCGAAGCACGGTGTCCGCCGGCTCGCCGAGCAGATCGGCGACCTCTCCCGCCACACGCTCGGGTTCCGCGCCGGGCAGGTCGACCTTGTTCAGGCACGGGATCAGCTCGAGCCCGGATTCGATCGCGAGATAGGTGTTCGCGACCGTTTGCGCCTCGACCCCCTGCGAGGCGTCGACCACCAGCAGCGCGCCCTCGCAGGCCGCCAGCGACCGGGACACCTCGTACGTGAAGTCGACGTGGCCGGGGGTGTCGATCAGGTGCAGCTGGTAGGTCTCGCCGTCGCGCGGGGATTCGTAGAACACGCGGACCGCCTGCGCCTTGATCGTGATCCCGCGCTCGCGCTCGAGGTCCATCGAGTCGAGCACCTGGGCGCGCATCGCGCGCGGGTCGACCGTGTGCGTGAGCTCGAGGATCCGGTCGGCGAGCGTCGACTTGCCGTGGTCGATGTGCGCGATGATCGAGAAGTTGCGGATGTGGGCCTGGTCAGCCATCGTGTCTTGGTTAGACCAAGGGTATTTGGCGAGCGATTCCGGGGCTGGTCGAGAACGGCGCCATGGGCTCTCTCGACCACCCTGGAGCGGCTATAGTTCGAGTGGCCGCGGCCCGCCGCGGCTGCTTGCTGTTATGGCCAACATCCACTCACAGAAGAAGCGGATCCTGCGCGCCGAGCGCGAGCGGCTCGAGAATCGGCGCTACACGTCCAAGATCAAGACGTATTTCCGCCGGCTCGAGCGGGCCGTCGCCGGCCAGGACCCTTCGCTCGCGAATGCCGAGCATCGCGTGCTCGTGCAGACAATCGACAAAGCCGTCAAGCGCGGAGCGCTGCACCGCAACACGGGCGCGCGCAAGAAGTCCCGCGCCGCGCGGGTGCTGCGGGGCGGAACCGAATAGCGCGGGCGCCGCTCGATCGCGCTCCGAGGCGGGGCGGTTGCGCAGGCGCCGCTCGATCGCGCTCCGAGGCGGGCCGGTTGCGCGCGCGCAGTGAGCTCAGCTCGTGATTCGCTCGATCGCGCGCAGCGCGGCCGTGTCCTCGCTCGCTCCGCCGGGACCTCCCCCACGTGAGGCGACCTCTAGGTCCGCGATCTCCTCGATCGCACGCCGAAGGTGCTCGGGGCCGCTCTTGCGCGCGTCCTCGATCAGCTGGTCCGCGGCGCGCGACGGCATCCGCAGACCGCGCTTGATCTGGGACGCCGGCGTCCCAGCTTCGAGCGCGCTCGCGATCTCGAGCGCCGCGCGCAGGCGCTGAGCCATCCAGTAGAGGAGTCCTGGCACTCGTTCCCCCTGTGCGCGCAGTGTCAGGTAGGCGCGCGTGGCTCCGTGCGCGTCGCCGCTCACGAGCGCGTCCGCCAGCGACCACACCTTGCGCTCGGCTGACGGCGCCGTCAGCTCCTCTATCTGATCGGCGTCGATCGTCGCGCGGGGCTCGGCACCGAGCGAGAGCTTCTCGAGCTCGCGCAGCAGGCGCTGCTGGCGATCGCCCACATGCGCGATCAGCGCTCGGGCGGCGTCGGGCTCGAGCTTCAGCTGCTGCTCGCGCGCTCGCGCGACCACCCACTTCGGCAGCTCCCAGGGCTTGACGCTTTCCTCTGGACTGATATCGCCGCCGGCCTCTCGGACCGCGTCGTGCAGCCGCTTCGGAGCCTTCGATCGCGAGTCCTCGCGCGCGAAGAACGCGACCGTGGTGTCGAGGCCGATGCCCTTCACCGCGACTTCGAGCGCCGCGAGGTCCTTGTCCTTCCAGCGTTCGACCCCGTCGACGATCACGAACCGATGTCCGAGCGCGAACGTCAGTGCGCTCAGCGCAGCGGCGACGGCGTCCGGGGTCGCCTGGTCGCCTTCGAACACTTCGAGGCCCTGTACGCCGCCCGCAGCCTCCGCGAGCTCGCGCAGGCGCGCGCGCCGCTCGGCGATCCGGCCGTGGTCGTCACCGTGGATGAGGTAGGCAGGCTTGAATGTGGGCACCGCGAGCGAGTGTAGGGCCGCGTCAGGCGGCGTCGTCGGCTTAGATTCCGTGCGCGGTCGACCCGCCGGGCACGCGCCGAGCGAGCTCGATCGCTCGCTCCGCGGCCTCCCGCGGCGATCCGGCACGCTCGATGCCGTCGATCGGCCAGGTGGCGACGCCCACGACCGGAACGCCGGTCTTCAGCGCCAGTGCGATCTCGGACAGCGTTCCGTATGCGCCGCCGACCGCCACGACCGCGTCCGACGCTCGCACGATCAGCCCGTTGCGGAGCTCTCCGAGCCCGGTCGGGATGCTCACTGCGACCCAGCGGTTCGCCGCTCCGCGGCTCGGGCCGGGGAGGATGCCGATCGTCAGCCCGCCGGCGCCACTGGCGCCCCGGCAGGCCGCTTCCATCACGCCGCCGAGTCCGCCGCACACGATGTAGCCGCCCGCTTGCGCGACCCGGCGCCCGACCTCCTCGGCCGCGCTGAGCTGCTCCGCGGTGGCCTCGCCGGGGCCGACGACCGCGACATACGGCGGCCGCGACAAGCGCCTACTGGACGACGACGTTGACCAGCTTGCCGGGAACGACGACCACTTTCGCGATCTCGTGTCCGTCCAAGTGCGCCCTGACGCCGCGCGCGTCCAGGCACAGGCGCTCCAGCTGTTCGTCCGGGGCCCCGGTCGGGGCGGTCACGCGGTCACGGACCTTGCCGTTGACCTGGCAAACGAGCTCGAACGTGTCCGCCGCGAGCATTGCGGGGTCGGCGACCGGCCACGGCTCCTCCCAGACGCGTCGCCCTGCGAGCCGTTCGTACACCTCGGCACCGAGGTGCGGGGCGAACGGGAACACCAGTGAAGCGGCGGTGGCAGTCGCGAACCGCCGCGCGGCGATGCTGGCGTCGAGCTTCGGGTCGTAGATCTCGTTGACCAGCTCCATGATCGCCGCGATCGCGGTGTTGAACGCGAACCGGCCGCCGAGGTCGCTCGTGACTTTCTCGATCGCCCAATGCGCCTTGCGCACGAGCGTAAGATCGTCGCCCTCGGGCGTCTCTGGCTGAGCGGCCTGGCCGGGTTCCGCACACAGCTCGTCCCCAAGCCGCCACAGGCGCGCCAGGAACCTGTGGACGCCTGCGAGCGACGTCTCTGACCACGCCGCGTCCTGGTCGGGCGGCCCGATGAACAGGATGTAGCAGCGGGCCGCATCAGCGCCGTACTGCTCGACGATCGGCGCGGGGCTGATCACGTTGCCGCGCGATTTGGACATCTTGTGTCCGTCGGGGCCCAGGATCATCCCTTGCGTGAACAACGCCGCGAACGGCTCCTGCACGTCGAGCAGCTGCATGTCGGCGAGCGCCTTGACGAAGAAGCGCGCGTACATCAGGTGCAAGATCGCGTGCTCGACCCCGCCGATGTACTGGTCGACGGGCATCCAGCTCTTGAGCACCCCGCGGTCCCAGGCGGCGCGATCGTTGCGCGCGTCGCAGTAGCGCAGGAAGTACCAGCTCGAGTCCACGAATGTGTCCATGGTGTCCGTCTCGCGCTTGCCGGGGCCGCCGCACCTGGGGCACTCGATGTTGACCCAGTCCTCGGCCGCCGCCAGCGGCGCGCGTCCCTTCGGCTGATAGTCCTCCACGTTCGGTAACTCGACGGGAAGCTCGTTCTCCGGCACCGGCACCATCCCGCAGCGATCGCAGTACACGATCGGGATCGGGCAGCCCCAATAGCGCTGGCGGGAGACCAGCCAGTCGCGGAGCTTGTAGCTGACGGCAGCGTGCCCTTTTCCCTCGCGCGCGAGCCATGCGACGATCGCCCGCTGTCCATCGACCGCGTTCATACCGGAGAACCGGCCGGAGTTGACCAGCACCTCGTTCGCGGTGTGGGCGACGAACGCCTCGCCCTCAGGGGCTTGGCCGTCAGCGGGCGCAACGACCTGCCGGATCGGCAGATCGAACGCAACCGCGAAGTCGTAGTCGCGTTGGTCGTGCGCGGGCACCGCCATGATCGCGCCGGTCCCGTACTCCATCAGCACGTAGTCGCTGACGAACATCGGGAGCTGCTCGCCGTTGACCGGGTTGGTGACTGTACGTGCAAGCGGCACGCCCGTCTTCGGCTTGTCGGTCGCGTCCCGGACCTCGGGCGGTTCGGTCAACGAGCGGTTGACGTAGTCGTGGATTTCGGACTCGTGCGCCGTGCCTGCCGCCAGCCGAAACACGTCCGGGTGCTCGGGCGCCATCACGAAGAAGGTCGCGCCGAACAAAGTGTCCGGCCTGGTCGTGAACACGGGGTAGTCGATTCCGAGCTCCCCGCACCGGAACACGACCTCCGCGCCGTGGCTGCGGCCGATCCAGTTGCGCTGCATCGCCTTGACGTGCTCCGGCCACTCGATCGAGTCGAGATCGGCGAGCAGCCGGTCGGCGTAGTCGGTGATCCGGAAGAACCATTGCTCGAGCTGGCGCACCTCGACCTTGTGGCCGCAACGCTCGCAGCGTCCATCGATCACCTGCTCGTTCGCGAGCACGGTCTGGTCATGTGGGCACCATTTGACAGCCGCGTCCTTGCGGTATGCGAGCCCCCGCTCGAACAGCTTCAGGAAGATCCACTGCGTCCAGCGGTAGTAGCTCGGCTCGTGGGTGCCGAACTCTCGCGTCCAGTCGATCGAGATCCCCCAGGAGCGAAATGCGCTCTGAAACGCGGCGATCGACTCGTCGGTCGATACGCGGGGAGGAACTCCGCTGCTGATCGCGTGATTCTCGGCCGGTAGACCAAACGCGTCATAGCCCATCGGGTGCAGCACGCGCTGCCCCGTCCTGCGGTGGAAGTGCGCGATCGCGTCGCCGAGCGCATAGTTCTTCAGGTGCCCGATGTGCGGCTCGCCGCTCGGATACGGGAGCATCTCCAGCACGTAGGCCTTCTCGCCGGGCTTCGCCCCGCCGGCGGAATCGACGTCGTTCGGCACCTCCCACGTGCCTTCGCGAGCCCACAAGTCCTGCCACTTGGGCTCGATCTCCTTCGGGTCATAGCGCGTGCCGGACATGATGAGATGAGGTTACTTGCGCAGCGGCATTCGAGGCCCCGCGCCGCTGATGCGCGTGGGTTAAGTTAGAGCAGGTCAGAGCGGTCGCGGCACGATGAGCGTGACCAGCAGCATCAGGTTCGGCTTCAGCCGTTTCCATCCGCAACCCGTGCGAACATATGTTCGATAAACGGATCGAACATGAAGGGGACAGTTGCAGAGCTCGAGATTCAGACCGCTGCCGTGAAGCTGGGCGTCCCGGTGCTCAAGCCCGTTGCCGAGCGTTCGCGATGCGACCTCGCGTTCGACATCGAGGGCCGCATCTGGCGGGTGCAATGCAAGTGGGGTCGGTTGAGCGAGGACGGGAATGTCGTCATCGTGCGCATCGGAGGAAGTCGGTGCTCCCCGAGCGGATACGTGCGCACGACGTACAGCGAGGAGGAGGTCGACCTATTCGGCGTGTACTGCGGCGAGCTCGATCGGTGCTTTCTGTTGCCCGTTTCACTTGCTGCAGGTGTCCATCAAATGCACCTCCGGCTTGCGCCCAGCCGCAACGGCCAACAGGCATGCATTAATCTTGCAGATGACTTCGATCTCGAAGGGGCTATAGCTCAGCTGGGAGAGCGTTCGGCTGGCAGCCGAAAGGTCGCGGGTTCGAATCCCGCTAGCTCCACTGTTCACCCCAACGCCCCGATCGTCACGATCGGGTCAAACGCGTTCCGCGATAAGTTCGGCTACTGGATGGAGCGCGTCGCTGCCGGCGAGGAGGCACTCGTCACGTTCCGGGGCAAGCCCCGCATCCGTCTCAGCCCGGCTACGTACGAGCATGGACGCGACCCACCGCAACCAGCGCTCGGGGCGTGAGACACCACCGGACCAGCTTCACGATGGCTTGCCGGAAGCCAGCTGCTAGCCGGGCTGTTTCTTGGCCGCCTCTAGCGCCGCTGCGGGCTCGAGGCGTTGCTGGCCGCTCACCAGCTCGAGTGCGCGATCGGCGATCTCCGCCGCCTCGGCGCCCCCGATCGACTCGTCTCGAAGCGCCAGCGCGAGCAGCACTTGGCGCATCAGCTCCGGGTTGCGGGTGTCGGGCGGTGGACCCGCCGGGGGCAGCGATCGCAGGTTCGCGAGCAGTCGGGACGCGTTCACCCCACCGCCGAGCAGACGCCCGGGTTGCTTATCGGGGATCGAAGCGACGATCCCGCCCGTCGCCGGGTTGACGATGCTGAGCTTGCTGCGCAACCCGGAGCGCTCGAGCGCCAGCCGGTAGCCGGACAGCCGCAGATAACCGAGCTGCGCCGCCAGCTGCGTGATTGCCGCTGCCTCGCTCTCGTCCCGCAGGCGCGACTGGTGCAGCGAGATCTGCGTCCCCGCGTCCGGAAGCGTCGGGTCGGGATCGGGTGCGACTAGCAGGAACGCCTGCGACCCGAGCCTGCCCGCCCCGACGCCGGCGATGTCGGCCAGCAACTGGTACCCGCCGAGGCCGAGCGCCCCGACGATCCCCGGCGGGAGCGGGTTGCTTGCGAGATAGCCGGGAGGAAAGGTCACCGGCTAGTTGTCCAGCAGGCCGCCGACGATCCCGCCGATCAGCCCGCCGGCGCCCTCGCGCTGCTGGTTACCGCCTGTCCCCTCCTGCACCGGCGGGTGGAAGTAGGCGCTCTGGAGGCCGACCCTGCCCGGGCCGGTGAAGCGATTGAACACGAGGTTGCCCGCGCCGGCACCCAGCAAGCCGGTCTTGAACCCGTACACCTCCTGTGACATCGACACGGAGTGATCGCGGAACACCCAGCCGCCGGGCTCGATGTCGATCGTCTCGCCGGGGTCGAGCTGCTTCTCGAACACGTTCCCGTAGCCGTGGACCCACACGACTCCTTCGTGGTCGGCGGCGAAGAACTCATCGACCCAGAAGCCGCCGCCGTAGAGCATGTTCGCGAACCCCTTGATCCGGCTGTAGTCGTACTGCACGTTGCTGGTCGCGGCCAGAAACTGATGCTCGCGCACGACGATCCCGGCGCCCGGCTGGAGGTGAAGCGCCGCGACGTGGCCGGGAGCGTCGCGACTGAACGCGATCTCTCCCGGCGACTGCGCCTCGAGCAGCAGCAGCGGCATGCCGCCGAACGCCCGCCGCTTGAGCCCCTTCTTGAGCGGGTGCAGGCCGATCTGCATGTTCGGGTACTTCCACAGCAGCACGTGGTGCTCGAAGTAGATCGGTACCCGCCCATCGAGCGCCATGTGAAGCACCGGGACGAGCTCGCCCTCCAAGCGATAGTTCAGGCCTGGGGCCGAGCCTTGGCTGATCTGGGTCGGCAGGATCTGTGGGGCGGCCGGCATCGTCCTATCCCTTCGTCGCTTGCTTTCCGCGGCAGCTGCGTCCGGGCTGCCCGGACTTGATCCGGACAGTATCGCGCCCGCGCCTCGCCGCATCCGGATCGGCGCCCCCACCGCCTCCGTTCAGATCCGTCGCGGCTCACGGCGTGCGGTTGGATTCAGGCGCACCAGCGAGGGATAATCGCCGGCAGCGTGCCAATCGTCTACGTCAGCGGCCACCGCCACCCCGACACTGACTCGATCGCCGCCGCGATCGGCTACGCCGAGCTCAAGGGTCGCCTGGATCCGAACAACGACTACGTCCCGGTCAGGCTCGGCGACTGCAACGCCCAGACCAGGTGGGTGTTGGAGCGCAGCGGGGTTGCCGAGCCCGAGTTCCTGCCCCACATCATGGTGCGGGCCTGCGACCTGATGCAGGTGAAGTTTCCCGTCATGGGTCATGCCGAGCCGATTCGTGAAGCTGGGCTCGCGATGGCGCGCGCCGACCTCGAGCTCGTCCCGATCGTCGACGAGCAGGGATCGTTGACGGGCGTGGTCACCGAGCGCGCGCTCGCGCGGCGTTTCATCCGCGAGTCCCGGCAGACCTCGAGCCTCGAGGACGCACCGACGTACGTGCACGCCGTCGTGGAGGTGCTCGAGGGCAGGCTCGTCACCGGGGAGGACAAGCAGCTCGCCGGTCGCGTGTGGGTGCATTCGATGGATGAGCGCTCGCGCAGCGGGATCTCGGACGGCGATGTCGTCGTCGTCGGCGATCGGACCGAGGCACAGCGGTTGGCGATCGACCTGGGTGCGGCGCTGATCGTGATCTCGAACGGCGCGGTGCCGTCGAGCGAGGTGCTCGACCTCGCCCGGGACCACGGCACGGCGGTGATCGTGTCTCCGCTCGACAGCTACGTATCGGGCCGGATGATCACGCTCGCCGCGCCGTGCAGCGCGCTGATGGAGCAGGACCCGTTGACCGTCCGCACCGACGACCTGCTCGCTGACATCTCCGAACAGATCAAGGAGATCCACTACGGCGCCGCGGTCGCCGTGGACGGGCAGCAGCGTCCCGTGGGGCTGATCACGCGAGCCGACCTCGTCGCCCCGCCACGGCGTCGGGTGCTGCTCGTCGACCACGCCGAAGAGAGCCAGAGCGTCCCCGGCGTCGAGCATGCCGAGATCGTCGAGATCCTCGATCATCACCACATCGGTTCGATCGAGACCCGCGTTCCCGTGACCGCCACGTTCGACCCCGTCGGCTCTACCGCGACGCTCGTGATCGAGCGCTTCCGGCAGAACGGGATGGAGCCGAGCCGGCCCAGCGCGACGATGCTCCTCGGCGCGATCCTGTCCGACACCGTGATCCTCAATTCCCCCACCACCACCGAGCGTGACCACGCGGTCATCGAGTACCTCCAGCGCGTGCTGGCGCTGGATGCGAGCGAGCTCGGTCGCGAGATGTTCGAGTCGACGACGGACGTCTCCGAGGTCAGCGCGGAGGAGATCGTCACCCGCGACGCCAAGGACTATCAGGCTCGGGACGGACAGACGATCTGCATCGCCCAGGTCGAGGTGGTCGGGAAGGGGTTGCTCGAGCGCAAGGCGGAGCTGCTCGAGGCGATGCAGCACGAACGACAGGACAAGGACCTGCAGTTGTACGCGCTGATGGTCACAGACGTGTTCAGCAAGGGCACGGACCTGCTCATCGTCGGCGACACCGCCGCGGTCGCGCGAGCGTTCGGCGCCCACCCGCACGACAGCGTGATCGAGCTGCCCGGGGTCATGAGTCGCAAGAAGCAGGTTGCGCCGAAGCTGCTCGCGACGCTGTAGCGCCGCCGTTGCGGACGCCGCGCCGGCGACGCGCCCGCGTTGCCGGCGCGGTTGGCTACGGCCGGTAAAGAAAACCGCGTCGAGCTCGGGGCGCGCGTCGCCCCGAGGTTCGACGCTACACCTGAGCGAGTCACGGGCCACGGTTGCGCCAGGCGGCCCCGCACGACGGCAGGGCGGGCACGTCGCCACTGGCTTACTCTGATCCGTCCGGCCGGGTGACGGGACCTGCACGAGGCCCCAAAGCGGCGCGGGCGGCGGCGATTTGTGGCGATCGGGCATCCATGTCATGTACGAGCACCCGAAGCCGCCAAGGGTGCGACCGCTTTGGGTGCTCATGCAGGTCCTGGGGACGGCGGTGCTCGCCCAGCGCGTCGCAGCGGCCGGACCGCGGATCGATCGGATGCAACCGGACGAGGCGATTGCACGCGGCCGGATGGTAGGATCGGATACGGCCGGATCAGGGGGACCGCCTGAGCCGGACCGATGGGATCGCACGCGACCCCGAACCGGGCGATCGCCTACGCCGGACGGCGGGCGAGTTGTCGGCTCCGCAACCACCCCGAGTCGACGCGACCGCTTTTCCGAGGGGCACAGCCTGAGCTGGCGCCGACCCGCCTCCGCCGGGGGGCGCAGCCCCCCGCGGAGACCGACCGGTTCGGCCGCTGGCCTAGCCCCAGCCGACGCCGACCGGTTGGGCCGCTCGCCTACCCCGAGCCGACGCCGACGACCTCGGCCGGCGCCTCGCCCCACAGCTGCTCGAGACGGTAGTACTCGCGCGCCTCGGGGACGAACACGTGCACGATCACGTCGAGGTAGTCCATCAGGATCCACCGCGCCTGCGGGAGCCCCTCGACCCGCTGCGGCAGCGTGTGATGCTCGGACTTCATGCCCTGGTAGATCGCGTCGTGGATCGCCTTTGTCTGTCGGTCGGTCCGCCCGGTGCAGATCACGAAGTAGTCGGTGTAGCCGATCATCCCCCGCAGGTCCAGCTGCACGATGTCAAGCGCCTTACGGTCCGCGGCGTAATCGGCGACTAGACGCGCAAGTTGTTCTGGATCCATTGCGGGGTCCTCGGGTTCATGTTCGGTCGTTGCCTGCATACAGATGGTGCGCTTCGATGTAGCCCGCCACCGCGTCGGGGACCAGGTAGCGAATCGGCTGGCGCGCGCGGACGCGCCGGCGGATCATCGTCGACGAGACGCCGATCCGCGGCATGCGGAAAAACTGCGTCCGCTCTCCGCCACGGACTTTGAGGAGCGCTCCGTTGACCGCCGCGCGGGACGTCCCCCGGCGCTTGGCTACCGCGAGCGTAGCGAGCGACAGGACCTCCTCGGGCTCGCGCCACCCGGGGAAGCCGGCGGCGACGTCGCCGCCGATGATCAGGAACAGCTCGTTATCTGGCGCTTGAGACCGCAGCTGTCTAAGCGTATCGACCGTGTAGGACGGTCCGGATCGGCGGATCTCCAGGTCTGAGACCTTGAACCGGTCATCATCGACGACCGCTTGCCGACAGAGCTCGAGTCTGTGCTCGGCGCCGGGCTCGTCTTCGATCGGCTTGTGCGGCGGTATCCGAGCTGGAATCAGCATCACAAACTCGAGGCTCAGTTGAAGGTACGCCTCCTGGGCGCACACGAGGTGACCAAGATGTGGCGGATTGAACGTGCCGCCGAGGATCCCGACGCGCACTTCAGCGAAATGAGCAGTTCACGGCCTGATCTGGCCCGTGCCCTCGACGAGGTACTTGAACGTGCACAACTCGCGCATCCCGATCGGCCCGCGGGCGTGCAGCTTCTGTGTCGAGTTGCCGATCTCGGCGCCCATCCCGAACTCGCCACCATCCGTGAAGCGGGTCGACGCGTTGACGTATACACATGCCGCGTCGACGCCGAGCTGGAACGCGCGCGCGGACGTCGTGTCGGTCGTCACAATCGCCTCGGAGTGGCCGCTGGCGTGCGCGTTGATGTGCGCGATCGCCTCGGTGACCGACTCGACGACCCCGACGGCGAGCTCGAGCGCGAGGTATTCGGTATCCCAGTCCTCGTCTGACGCGGGATCGATCGGCACCCGCGGCGCCGCGGCGCGCGCGCGGTCGTCGCCGTGAAGCGCGACGCCGGCCTCGCTGAGCGCGGCCAGCGCGCGCGGGAGAAAAGTGTCCGCAACATCGGCGTGAACCAGCAGCGTCTCGGCCGCATTGCACACGCCGGGACGCTGGAGCTTGGCGTTCAGCACGATCGCCTCGGCCGCCTTCAGGTCGGCGCTTGCATCCACGTACACGTGACAGTTGCCTGAGGCCGCGTAGATCACCGGCACCGTTGCGACGCCCTTGAGCGCGGCCTTCAGTCCCTCGCCGCCGCGCGGAATGATCAGGTCCACGATTCCGGACTGGGTCGCGAGCTCGGCCAGCTCCTCACGCCCGCCGCCGCCGACCAGCGACAGCGCGCCCGCCGGCAGACCCGCGCTTGTCGCGGCCTCGGACGCGATGCTCGCAAGCGCGGCATTCGACTGCGCCGCCGAGCTCGAGCCGCGTAGGACGATCGCGTTGCCGGATTTCAGGCACAGCGCCGCCGCGTCGATCGTGACGTTCGGGCGCGCTTCGTAAACGACCGCGACGACGCCCAGCGGAACCCTGACCTTGCGCACGTCGAGCCCGTTCGGCAGCCGGAACCCTTCGATCACTTCGCCGACCGGATCGGGCAGCGACGCGATCTTGCGCACGCCCGCCGCGATCTCGGCGACGCGGTACTCGTCGAGCGCGAGTCGGTCCAGCAGCGCGGCCGTCAGACCCGCTTCGCGGCCGGCCTCGAGGTCGAGCCGGTTGGCTTCGAGGATCGCTGCTGTGTGGTCGGCGAGGGAGTCCGCGATCGCGTGCAGTGCGGCATTCTTGACGCCTGAGCCGAGCGTGCCCAGAACTCGCGATGCCCGCTTCGCGGCGACGCAGGTATCGGCGACGGATATGGTGACCGTGGCCATCGTGGCTACAGGTTACGCGAGCACGAAATAGTCGCGGTGGACGGCCTCCTCGCTGGCCCGTGGAAGCAACTCGCGCACATCAGCGGATTTGAGCCCGCTCACCCTGCGCAGCTCGGCCGCGCTGTAGTTCGAGATCCCCTTGCCGATCGTCTCGCCGTCGTGCGCGACTTCGACGGCGTCGCCCGCATCGAACGAGCCGACCACGTCGACGATCCCCACCGGCAGCAGACTCGTCCCTCCCTCGCGCAGCGCACGAGCCGCGCCCGCGTCAACGAGCACGCTACCGCGCGCCGGCTTCGCGTACTTGAGCCACAGCTTGAAGCTCGAATACCGGCCCGTGCGCGCCGCAAATCGGGTGCCGACAGCCTGCGAGCGCGCGGCCGCGAGGATCGTTCCCGGGCTCAGGCCGCTGGCGATGACCGTCGGGATGCCGGCGGCCGTCGCCATCTCGGCCGCGACGACCTTCGAGCGCATGCCGCCGGACCCAAGCGGCGAGGTCGCGTGTCCGATCTCGAAGCGGTCCAGCGACTCGGACTCGGTCACCTCGGGAATCAGCCGTGCGTCCGGGTCCGAGCGCGGGTCAGCGCTGAACACGCCCGCGGCATCGGTCAGCAGCAGCAGCAGCTCGGCGCCCAGCAGGATCGCAACCTGGGCCGCGAGGAAGTCGTTGTTTCCGAACGAGATCTCGTCGGTCGTGGTCGTGTCGTTCTCGTTGATCAC
>Ga0187766_10000140_pt1 | contig 35310 bp, 38 predicted proteins | sample 0216_QUI02_MP05__4_FD_132971 | JGI IMG/M metagenome (GOLD analysis project Ga0187766, IMG submission 132971) | Tropical peat soil microbial communities from peatlands in Department of Meta, Colombia - 0216_QUI02_MP05_20_MG | ecosystem: Environmental > Terrestrial > Soil > Wetlands > Peat ... | reverse complement strand
TCGGGGAAGCCCTCACGCCGTATCGCGGAGAAGTCGTGATAGCCACCAAATTCGGCTGGGACTTCGACGCCAACGGCAGACTTGTCGGACTGTGCAGCCGACCCGAACACATCAAGCAGGTCGCCGACGCATCACTTAAGCGGCTGCGGGTCGAGGCCATCGACCTGTTCTACCAACACCGCGTCGACCCCGAGGTCCCCATCGAGGACGTGGCCGGAGCGGTGAAGGAGCTGATCCAGGGCGGGAAGGTCAACCACTTCGGCATGTCCGAAGCAGCCGCGCCGACCATCCGCCGCGGCCATGCCGTGCAGCCCGTGACGGCGCTGCAAAGCGAGTACTCGCTGTGGTGGCGAACCCCGGAAGCCGAAGTGCTGCCCACGTGCGAGGAACTCGGCATCGGCTTTGTTCCCTACAGCCCACTGGGCAAGGGTTTTCTGACCGGAAAGATCAACGCGGACACGGCGTTTGACAGTTCTGACATTCGCAGCACGATCCCTCGCTTCACTGCCGAGGCGCGGCGAGCGAACCAGGCCACGGTCGAGCTGCTAAACGGGATCGCGGGACGGAAGGACGCCACACCCGCCCAAATAGCGCTCGCCTGGCTCCTCGCGCAGAAGCCGTGGATCGTTCCTATCCCCGGCACCCGCAAACTGGAGCGTCTTGAGGAGAACATCGGCGCCGTGGACGTCGAACTAACACCCGACGATCTCCGCGAGATCGAGAGCGCGGCCGCCGAGATCACGGTGCAGGGAGCCCGGTACCCCGAACATCTCCAACGAATGATCGGCCGCTGATGGTCAGGTTCATGAAGTACGCCCGAGAAGGCGGTGCCGAACACGCAATAGAGTTGTTCGACGCGCTTTATAGTCGGATGCACCGATCCTGCCGGTCGTGTGGGGCGCCGGCGCGCCCGGTGAAGTTTGGACGTCTGGCGGGTGATGCACACCCGCGCGGGCATCAGCAACGCGGAGGCGATCTCCATGACCCAGGCGATGGACCCGACCTTCTACCGCACCGCCGCCGACGCCATCGCGGCACCGCCGGAGAAGCTGGCGTACGTGGTGGCGTTCGACCGCGAGGCCGAGCGGCCGGACGCGCTCACCGTAATCGACGTCGACCCGGCATCCGGCGGCTACGGCCGGGTCGCGGGATGGGCGGACCTGCCGACCCGCGGCGACGAGCTGCACCACTTCGGCTGGAACGCCTGCAGCAGCGCGTTTGCGCACGCCGGGCACCACACCGGCGGGCTGCAGCGGCGTTACCTGCTGCTGCCGGGCTTGCGGTCTTCGCGGATCCACGTCTTCGACACTCACCCCGACCCCACGCAGCCGACGCTGGTGCGTTCGATCGACGCCGCCGAACTGGCGGCGAAGGCGGGCTACTCCCGGCCGCACACGCTGCACTGCGGCCCGGACGGCATCTTCCTGTCCTGCCTGGGAAGCGGCGAGGGTGACGAGGGTCCGGGCGGCATCGCGCTGCTGGACCACGACAGCTTCGACGTGCTGCGCGCCTGGGAGACCGACCACGGCCCGCAGTACCTGTCGTACGACGCGTGGTGGCATCTGGGGCAGAACACGCTCGTCACCAGCGAGTGGGGCACCCCGTCGATGATCGAGAACGGGCTGCAGCCCGACCGTTTGCTCGCCCACAAGTACGGCCACAGCATGCACTTCTGGGATCTCACGGAGGGCCGCCACCTACAGACCATCGACCTGGGCGAGCAGCACCAGATGGTGCTGGAGCTGCGGCCGTCCCACGACCCGCAGGCCACCTGGGGGTTCGTCGGCGTGGTGGTCAGCACCGAAGACCTGTCGGCGTCGGTGTGGCGCTGGCACCGCGACGGTGACCGCTGGACTGCCGACAAGGTCGTCACCATCCCGGCCGAGCCCGCCGATTCCGGCACGCTGCCGCCCGCGCTGCAGCCGTTCGGGGCGGTGCCGCCGCTGGTCAGTGACATCAACCTCTCGGTCGACGACCGCTTCCTGTACGTCTCCTGTTGGGGCACCGGGGAGCTGAAGCAGTACGACGTGTCCGACCCGGCACACCCGAAGGAGACCGGCTCGGTGCGGCTGGGCGGGATCACCGGCCGGGTCGCACACCCGGCAGCGCCATCGCTGCCACTGGCAGGCGGTCCGCAGATGGTGGAGGTGAGCCGGGACGGCGAGCGGGTGTACTTCACGAACTCGCTCTACGGCGCGTGGGATGACCAGTTCTACCCGGACGGCGTGGGCGCCTGGATGGCGAAGCTGGACACCGACCCGGACGCGGGCGGCGGGCTGCGCATCGACGAGAGGTTCTTCCCGCACGGCGAGGACTTCCGGGGCCTGCGGGTGCACCAGGTGCGGTTGCAGGGCGGGGACGCCTCGTCGGACTCTTATTGCTATCGCTGAAACATGATGAACCGTTTACTCACGATCGGCTACGGCGCCGCCAGCTACCTTGTGTTCCTTGCCGCGTTTCTCTATGCGATCGGCTTTGTGGGTAATACCGCGGTTCCGCGCAGCATCGACCGCGGTGTAGCGGCACCCATCGGGGAAGCGATTGTGGTCAATGCGTTGCTGCTGGGCTTATTCGCGGTTCAGCACAGCGTGATGGCGCGGCCAGCGTTCAAGCGCTGGTGGACGCGATTCGTGCCCAAGGCCATTGAGCGGAGCACCTTCGTCCTGGTGACCAGCCTGGTGCTGTTTCTGTTGTATTGGCAGTGGCGGACGATGCCAGCGCTGGTGTGGGACGTGACGTCGACAGCTGGCCGACTGGCACTGTATGTGCTGTTTTGGCTGGGCTGGGCGATTGCCTTGTCGGCCACGTTCATGATCAACCACTTCGATCTGTTTGGTTTACGGCAGGTGTATCTGGCCTGGCGCGGAAAGCCTTACACGCACATCGGGTTTCGTTCCCCGCTGCTGTATCGGCTCGTGCGTCACCCGATCATGCTGGGCTTCATTATCGCGTTCTGGGCCACCCCGAGGATGACGGCCGGCCACCTGCTCTTCGCGATCGCTACGACGGGCTACATTCTGATCGCCGTGCAGTTGGAGGAACGCGACCTAGTCGCAGCGATGGGCAACCAGTACCGCGACTATCGCGGCCGGGTGCCCATGCTCCTCCCGTGGCCGCACAAACGGCGCGCAACACACTAAGCACCGTTCGGCGTCAATCACTCGCTTCAGATGATCGGGCCCGCCCGAACACGGATGAACTAGTCGGCTTCCTGTTCCGCATCGGCTTGCTCTGGCGCATCGAATCCCTCAGTTTCCGAAAGGGTTTCGCTGGAGAGCACCAACACGGGTTTGGCCTGGCCGGCCAGTGCCGTCCTCGCTTTGGGCTCGACTGGTCCGCGCCACCACTTGGCGAAAAGGTACAGCACAATCACGACGGCCCAGGACAAGAGGCTCAGCCAGAACTGGGAGCGCGCGGCGCCATTGAACGCCATCTGCACCAGCACACCCACGATTGCGGCGACAGTAAGGACCGAGAGCACCGGGAAGAACCACATCCTCACCCGCAACTTTTCGGTAGGCGTTCGGTACCGCAGAACGATCTGCGAAACCGAAATCAACAAGTAGACGAAGAGGACGATGGCCCCCGACGAGTTGAGCAGGAAGCTGAACACAGTGCCGGGTGCGATCCACGCCATGATGACGCAGCCGAAACCCACCACCGAGGAGCACATAATCGCGATGTATGGCACGCCGCGCGGGCTGACCTTCGCGAGTTGGGGCGGCGCCTCTCGCCGGGCGGCGAGTACGAACAGGATGCGCGACGAGGTATACAGGCCCGAGTTCAGGCAGGACAGCACCGCGGTCAGCACGACGGCGTTCATGATGTGATCCGCACCGGGGATTCCCATCTGCTTCAACGCGGCGACGTATGGTGATGCGCCGGGCTGCAAGGAGTTCCACGGCAGAATCACGACGAGCAGAAAAACCGAGCCCACGAAGAAGATCGCGATTCGAGCGGCCACCGCGTTGGTCGCTCGCTGGACTGCGCGCTGCGGATCGGGGGTTTCGGCGGCGGCGATGGTCGCGACCTCGGCACCGATCATCGAGAAGATCACGACCACGATGGCTGCGAAGACGCCCTCGATGCCATGCGGGAAAAACCCGCCGTGCGAGCTGAGGTTTCCAAAATCCATGTGATGATTTGGCCAGAGCCCGAGTACGAACATGGCACCAAGACCGAGGAAGACCACAATGGTCGCGACCTTGATCCCGGCGAACCAGAATTCGAATTCGCCGAAGGATGCGACCGAGAACAAGTTGGTCGCCGTCATCATCACCATCAGGATCAGTGACAGCAGCCAGAGCGGCGCATCGAACCAGTAGGTGATGACTTTGGCGCCGGCAACTGCCTCGAAACCGACCACGATCACCCAGTAGTACCAATACAGCCAGCCAACCGAGAACCCCGCCCAGCCGCCCAAGGCTTTTCGTGCGTAGTCGGCGAACGACCCCGTCGACGGGTTGGCGGTGGCCATCTCGCCGAGCATCCGCATCACGAGGATGATCAGCGCGCCGCAGAGCGCATAGGTCAGGAACGCGGCGGGGCCGGCGGTTCTGATGACGATGCCCGATCCGACGAAAAATCCGGCGCCGATAATGCCGCCGATGGCGATCATCGTGAGCTGCCGCTGTGACAGTCCCTGGCGCAGTTGCGAAGTGGTACGCGGAACGAGATGTTGTGATCCACCCTGGGCTCGTTGCTCAGATCGGCCCCGCGCGCGCCGCATGACGGGACGCTAGCACCTAAGCTAAGGTTCTTCTCGGCGACCGAGACACTCACACCGGTACGGCGCGCAGCACCGCGAGCAGGCTGGGCAGGAAGTGCTCGGTGGCGAATGCGCGGACGTCGTCGGCGGCGACCAGCGGGCGCGGGCCCGGCAGCAGCAACACCATCATCGCGTAACGCAGGATGTTGTCGGCGAGCTCGGTGACCGCCTGCTCGCCGATTCGGTCGGCGAATCCCGCCGGGAAAATGGCCGGCGGGCGAGGGTTCAAACCGGCCAGATTGGAACCCGCGTGCCAGTCCGGAGCGGAGCGCTGCCGGCGACGCAGGCCGGCCGACCGTCTACGATCAAGCAGTCATTTCTGGCCGATCAGACCGGGTTTTCTCGGCTGGTGCGGGCGCTCAGTTTCTTGGCCGGGCCCCGGGTGCTACGAACCCGCCACCCGGGACAGCTCGAAGCGGCGTATCCGGAGGCGACCGCTGCGCATGGCTGCCTTCAGCGGAAGCGGGATACGGGTGTGGCGCATGATCTCCTCCATCGGAACCTGCGCGCTGGCGCGCAGCTCCCACCCGGGGAAGCGGCGCAGGTCGTCTTCTGAGATGCCGATGCCGGTACCCGGGATTTTGGTGAAACCGGCCATCAGCAGCAGTGCGCCGGGGCCGGCGACCTGAGTGACCCCGGCGGCGAACGCGTCCCGCTGGCTGGCCGAAAGGCCGTAGTAGCAACCACTGTCGACGATCAGGGTGTAGCCATCGCCGAGGTCTAGCTCAGCGAGTTGGGTGACGTCGCCTTGCAGGAATCGCGCCTTCGCGGCGTCGCCGACGGCTTTGGCGCGCGCCTTTTCGATGGCGAGCCCGGTGATGTCGATGCCGGTCACCTCCCAGCCCTCACGAGCGAGGTAGAGCGTGTTGCGTCCGGCGCCGCAGCCCAGGTCGAGCGCCCGTCCGGGTGCGAGCCGGTGTTCGCCTTCGATGTGTTCGACCAGCCATCCGTCGGGGACGTCGGCGGCCCTCAGCGAGGGGTTTAGTCCGATACGGGAGAGCACCTCGTACAAGAGGCGCACGACGCGGCTATTCACGCGCGGCTCCTTCGCTTGGTTGATCGGGTTGTCTGCGGCCCCACGCGGACACGATCGGGAACACCGCAATGTCGAGGCCTGGGGAGTCGAGATGGGCCAGGTGCTGGTCGGTCTCGTCTGCGGTGGCCAATCCGGCGTCGACCAAAGCGGGTCATGCCCACGTGATCAGGATGCGTTGCATGCGCCGGGCATCCGGCCCGCCCAGGCTGAACGCTACCTCGGCATCGACGTCGGCCAACCCTGCAGCACGGAGCAGTCGGGGCAGGGTTCGTCCCAAATCAAGGTCGTTTTGTTGAGCGAAAAGATCCCAGAACGCGTTTCGCAGCTTGTTGGCCAGTGCTTGCCTGGGCCCAACCTCGTCGGGGCAGGCGAGCGGCTGCAGCTTCGGATCGGAGCTTTCCACCAGCAGCCAGCCGCCGGGGCGTAGCGCGGCCACCAGCGTTGTCAGCGCGACGGACGGCTCGGGGAGGTGCTCGAGCACCAGCCGGGCATGCACCAGGTCGAACCCGGCTGCTGGCGGCGGATCGACGGTCAGGTCGTGGCGGCGCACCTCGTAGCGCCGATCCACGGCAGCCTCAAGCACGGCCGTGTCGATGTCGGAGGCCAGCACATGCCCAGTGCGCCCGACCTGCTGAGCCAACCACGTCGGAACGCTGGCACCGCCGGCGCCAGCCTCCCAGCAGCGCCAGCCGGCACGGATGCCGAACGCTCGGATGTGCCGGGAGGTCCGCTCGTTCAGTAACGCGGCGAGGGTCTCGAAGTGGTCGTACGCCATCCGTTGCCGTTCGGCAGGGCTCGGCGGCGTCAAGGCGGGTCGGGCCATGCCAGCAGCAACTTTCATGATAATAGAAAACGGTAAGTTCTCTATAGCATGGATGCGTAAGGCAGACAATGCGTAAGGAGGGCCTCAGAGCGTGCCATCCGCCACGCTTCAAATCGATCACCGCCGCTTACCGCGCCGACGCGACCGGGTGCTGGTTGAGGCCATACACGCCGCGACGCTGGCCGAGCTCACCGAAACTGGCTACCAGGGCCTGTCCGTCGAACGCGTCGCCAAACGGGCCCACACCAGTAAGGCAGCCATCTACCGCCGCTGGCCCGCGCGCGCAGATCTGGTCGCCGCCGCCATCCGCTGCGCCGGCGAGCGCTACCAGGACATCACTCCCGACACCGGCGATGTGCGCACAGATCTGCTCGCGGTGCTGCGCGCCGCCGCCAATCGCCTCACCGGCCCCTTTGGTGAGGCAGCGCGCGGGCTGATAACCGAAACCCTCGCCGACCCCCAAGCAACGCAAGCAGCGCGCGAACACCTGGCCTACGGACGCAACCGGCTGATCACCGCCGTGCTTCAGCGTGCCGTCCAGCGGGGCCAGGCCGGGCCGCAATCGCTGACACCACAGCTGATTTCGCTGGCCCCGACCTTACTCAGCCACCATTTTCTGTTGCACGGCGCTCCGATCGCAGACCAGACCATCAACGACATCCTTGACCACGTCGTCATGCCATTGATTCATCCGTGAGGGCGTCACTCGGCAAAAACGTTGCCTGCTGACACGGCGTGGCTTTGCGGGCAACGTTATTCGGCCCGGCATGATGACGCTCATGCGCCAGCTGACCCGCCGTGCCGCGCTGCGTCTTGGTGGTGGTGCCGTCGCAGGAGCCGCAGGCGTTTGGGCGGTCAGCGCCTTGCTGGATCCGACCGTACCCCAGGCGTCGCCCCCCGCTCCGTTCGAGCCGGCGGCGGGTAACGCGCTGCCAACCCGTCTTTCGGGCTCGTTCGTCTCCGCGGCTCGCGGGGGCATCACGACCAATTGGGTGATCGTCCGCCCGCCCGGTCCGGCCGCGGCGTTGCGTCCGGTGATCGCGCTGCACGGCAGGGCCAGGAACGCAAACACCGTGGTCGACCTCGGCGTGGAGGACGGACTTGCCCAGTTGGTCCAAGCGGGCCGGGTGCCGTTTGCGGTGGTGGGTGTCGACGGGGGCGATACCTACTGGCACCGGCGGGCCTCGGGCCAAGACTCGGGAGCCATGGTGCTCAACGAGCTGTTACCGATGCTGGCGACGAAAGGTTTAGATACCTCGCGTGTGGCCTTCATGGGATGGTCCATGGGCGGATACGGCGCGTTGTTGCTGGGCGCGCGGCTGGGCGCGCCGCGGACAGCCGGGATCTGCGCGGTGAGCCCGGCGTTGTTCACGTCGTACACGGGCAGCACACCGGGGGCATTCGACAGCTACGAGGATTGGGCGCGCAACAACGTGTTCGGGCTGCCGGCACTGGAGTCGATCCCGATCCGGGTGGACTGCGGAACCAGCGACGGCTTCTATCCGGCCACACGGCAATTCGTCGCCCAACTGCGCACACCGCCGTCCGGCGGTTTCTCGCCCGGCGGGCACGACGTATCGTTTTGGCGCCAGCAGCTGCCCGCTGAACTGGCCTGGATGGCATCGTAATGGGGGCCCTCGCCGATGCGCTGGCAGGAAGATCCCGAACAATGACCCGCAAGAATTGGGACCGGCGACGAAGTTGGTGACAGTGCCGCAGGCCGACACCATGAGCCCTCGCCATCGGGCGGAGCAGGGTCGGCGCCCGCCGCAGACCGGATTTCGCCTGGACATCGAGGGCTTGCGGGCAATCGCAATACTGGCCGTCGTTCTGTTTCATGCGGATATGCCTGGCGTCGGCGGTGGGTACATCGGCGTGGACGTCTTCTTCGTCATCTCAGGCTTCCTCATCACCGGGCTGCTGTGGCGCGAGGTGACGACCGACGGCACTATCCGGTTGCCCCGCTTCTACGGGGCGCGTGCCCGCCGACTGCTGCCGGCTTCGGCCACCGTCGGTGTCGCCACGGCGATCGGCGCGGCGATTCTGCTGCCGCCGCTGCAGGCCCGCAGCGTTCTCGGGGATGGCATCGCTAGCGCGCTGTATGTCGGCAATTACCGCTTCGCCATCCAGGGCACCGACTACCTGGCCGCCGATACCCCGCCGTCGCCGTTCCAGCACTACTGGTCGCTGGGCGTGGAAGAGCAGTTCTATCTGCTCTGGCCGGCGTTGATCATTGGGACGACGTGGCTCGTCGGGCGTGCCGCCCAGCGCATCGGCGCCCATGCCACTCGGTCGGAGACCCCGTACCGGTTGGTCCTGGCGGTGGTCGCCGCGGTGTCGTTCGCGCTGTCGCTGATGTGGACGCACACCTCGCCGCCGTGGGCGTTCTTCTCGCTGCCCACCCGCGCGTGGGAGCTGGCCGTCGGCGGACTGGTGGCTTTGACGGCCAGCGAGTGGCGCCGACTGCCGGCACTGGCCGCCGCGATCGCGGGATGGGGAGGTCTGGCGCTGATCCTGCTGACCTGCACTGAGCTGGACTCGGCCACTCCCTACCCGGGCACCGCGGCACTGCTCCCGGTGCTGGGCACGGCGCTGGTGATAGGCGGGGGATGCGCCACCACCCGTGTGGGGGCCGGTCGTGTCCTCGCACTACCGGTGATGCGGGCGATCGGCCGGATGTCGTACTCGTGGTACCTCTGGCACTGGCCGGTGCTGCTGCTGATGCCGCCCCTGTTGGGTCAGTCCCCGGGTCTGGCGGGCAGGTTGGCAACGGTCATCGTCTCCGGTGGGCTTGCGGTGCTCACGTTCCATCTCATCGAGAACCCGGCCCGGTTCGCTGCTGCCCTGCGCCGATCGGCGGCCGCCAGCCTCGCCATTGGCGGCGCCGTCACAGCGGTTGCGGTGTGTGCGGGCGTGATGCTCCTGATGCTGGTGCCGGCCCCGGTCGGGCACGGAGTGGCCGCGGCGACGCCGAAGATCACCGCGGCGCCCCCGCGGGCGGCTCACACCGTCGACCCGCAGGACGCGGCGGTCCGACAGGCCTTCGCCCAGGTGCAGGCGGTGGTCGCGGCATCGGCCGACCGCAATGCTGTCCCGTCAAACCTCACCCCGCCGCTCGCCGACGCAGCGGCCGATAAGCCGGCGGTCTTTGTCAACGGGTGCGTGCGCTCCTGGCGCGACGTGGGACAACGCGAGTGCGCGACCGGCGATACCGCCTCGACGACGACCGTGGCCCTGGTTGGCGACTCGCATGCCGCGATGTGGAACCCGGCGTTGCAGCCGCTCACCGAGCAGCGGCACTGGCGGCTGGAAACGCTGGGCAAGGTCACCTGCCCGCTGATGGACTTGCCCATCACCAGCCCGTATCTGGGCCGCCAGTACAGCGAGTGTGTGCAGTGGCGCCGCGACATCATGTCCCGGTTGGGGGCCGAGCACCCGCGGCTGATCGTGCTGAGCATGTCGCGCCGCTACGGCGCCGACTTTGGTTTCACGTCCTATGACCCGGCGTGGATCGCCAGCCTGACCCGCCTGGTGGCACAGCTGCGGAGCACCGGCGGCCACGTCCTGGTCCTGGGGCCCATCCCGGATCCGCACTCGACGATGCCCACCTGCCTGTCCGCCCACCTCGACGATGCCACGGCCTGCTCGCCGCCGCGGTCGGTCGCGGTGAACCAAGGCGGCATAGCGGCTGAGGAGGCGGCGACCACGGAGGGTGGCGGACACTACGCCGATCTCACCGAGCTGTTCTGTACCACTGAGCGCTGCCCGGCCATCGTCGGCAACACCCTGGCGTACCGCGACGACAACCACGTGACGATCGAGTACGCGCAGGTGCTGGCACCGGTTATCGGCGCGCTCGCCGACCGTGCTATTGCCGGCGGCTGACTTGTGCTGAGCCGTGCGACGTTGTGTGGTGCCGCGGTGAACTCCTTGCCGCCGACGAGCGTCATAGCAGTAGGAGGTTTGCGATGAGTGCGTTGCTGGTGGTCTGCCTTTCAGCGGGCGCGCCGCTCGCCGGACTTGTGCTGCTGGAGTTGCAGGCGCGACTTGAGCGATGGGATTACGAACGGCACGCAGAGGATTAACGCTCTGCGAGCCAAAAATGCTGTGCGACTGATGTTTTCGCCTCAACGCTGCGTGGCCGATGCCCAGGCCGAAGTTACGCGACGTCGAAATCCACACTGGCGCGGAAAACTTCGGCGAGAGGATATCGCGGCAGCGTCAATCTCGGGGCTACGGCTGCTGGTTCGAGGCATCGCTACGCGGCGCACGCCGCAGCCCGGCGGTCCCGACCACCGCGAGTACCCCGGCCACCGTCGCTAACAGCAGGGTCAGCAGCAGCAGCGGAGGGTCATAGACAACGGACACGGTGACCGGCTGTCCGTCGGCGACGGGTGCGACGGGCACCATGGACCGTGCTTGCGACCAGCTCATCGCACAGCCCACGCTCGCCACACAGGCCAGGCCGAGTTCGACGGCCGCCCGGCCACGGGCGGTCACCACTGCGACCCGGTGTCGTCGTCATCATCGACGTCGACGCTGCCCGCGAGATCCGGTTCGGCAGGCCCGACGCGCTCCTCGACCAAGGGTGTCAGCACCGCCCGCAGGTGACGATGACGTCGCGCCCAGGCCTGCGCGGTGCGTCTCTCGGTGAGCTTGAGACCGATGCCCACCCGGCCGCGCGGCACCCCGACCAGTTCGCCCAGCGCACGCGCCGACTGCCATTGCTCCACTTCTTTTGCGGAGCCGGCGTGCTCGGGATCGGGGTAGACCTTGAGAATTTCGGCCACCCGGATGGTCTCGGTGCCCTGGCGCAGGGTCTGTTCGGTCAGCTCTACCGAGGTGTGGACCCGCGCCGCCTTGACCTGCAGCGCCACGAACCCGGACACCAGTACCAGAAAGACCAAGGGAACCAACAGCTGCCAGCCATAGCCGCTGGATTTTTCGATCAGCAGCATGGTCGCCGCCGAGGCCGGACCCGCCAGCACCCAGTACCAGCTGGCGCCGGCCTCGTAGAACAACGGCGCGGGTTTGGTATCCATCGCTGGGGTCATTGAAGCCTCACCACGCCCCGACTGTCTCCCGCCGCTGACAGCGCCGAACCGGGTGGCGGCCGCGTACCCGAGCACCTGTTATCACCTGGTGAAATACCCGTGGGCGTCTTTGCGGTGCAAAAGGACCACACCCCCGGCGATCAGCACCGACCCGACGATCCCGGTGACGGCGCAGACCAGCGCCGCGACCGGCGGCCAATGCACGGTGAATAACCGGGTCGCCACGTACACGATCGTCGCCAGGCCACCCCCGGTCAACACGGTGCGAGCCCACCGATACCCGGCCCGCATCAGCACCAGGAAGGTCACCACGATCGCGCACAATACGGCCGCGAACAGCCCCGAGACCGCATAGATCAGCAGGGATCCGCCGCGCGACGCCATCAGATCCACGACATACCCGATTCCCATCAGCGGCACCGCCGCCACCCACAGCCAGAAGCCGGTATCCACGTCCACCGGCCGGGTCGGCGGCTCCGGCTTGGTCGGCGGGGTCGGCGGTTGCGGCCAGGTCGGCGGCTGCGGCCAGGTCGGCGGCTCCGGCCGGCTGTGCTGCTCAGTCACGACAGCCAGCCCGCCGCGTCGGCGGCCCAATAGGTGAGCACGATGTCGGCGCCGGCGCGCCGGATGCTGGTCAACGACTCCAGCGCGGCGGCGCGCTCATCGATCCACCCGTTGGCGGCGGCGGCGGAAATCATCGCGTACTCCCCCGACACTTGGTAGGCGGCCACCGGCACCGGGGAGATGTCAGCCGCCGCGGCCAGCACGTCCAGATAACCCATCGCGGGTTTGACCATCACGATGTCGGCGCCCTCGTCGAGGTCCAGCTCGACCTCGCGCAGCGCTTCGCGGGCGTTGCCGGGCTCCTGCTGGTAGGTGCGGCGGTCACCGGAGAGGCTGGAGGCCACCGCCTCGCGGAACGGGCCGTAGAACGCCGAGGCGAACTTCGCGGCATAGGCCAGGATCACCACATCGATGTGCCCGGCGGCGTCCAGGCCGTCGCGGATCGCCGCGACCTGGCCGTCCATCATCCCGCTTGGCCCCACCACATGGGCACCCGATTCCGCTTGTGCCACAGCCAGTTCCACATATCTCGTCAGGGTGGCGTCGTTGTTGACTCGGCCCCGCTCGTCGAGGACCCCGCAGTGCCCGTGGTCGGTGAACTCGTCCAGGCAGGTGTCCGCCATCAACACCGTGGCGTCGCCGAGATCCTTGGCCAGGTCACGCAGCGCGACGTTGAGGATGCCGTCGGGGTCGGTGCCGGCCGATCCGGACGCGTCCTTGTCCTCCTTGCGGGGCACGCCGAACAGCATCAGCCCGCCCACCCCGGCGGCGACGGCGTCGGCGGCCACGCTGCGCAGTGAGTCGCGGGTGTGCTGCACCACACCCGGCATGGAGGTGATCGGCCGCGGCTCGTCGATACCGTCGGCGACGAACATCGGGAGCACCAAATGCCTTGGCTCCAGCGAGGTTTGCGCCACCAGACGACGCATCGCCGGGGTCGATCGGAGCCGACGCGGGCGCTGCCGGGGGTAGCCCACTAGCGCCTGCGGCTCTTCTTGCGCGGCGGCGGCAGCGCACCCTCGGCGCGCAGCCGGGCGGCATGCTCGGCCAGCGCGTCGACCAGCGGGCCCACCGCGGCGACCTCGGGCTGCACGTCCACCCGCAAGCCGAACTCGGCGGCTGTCTCGGCCGTCTTGGGACCGATGCAGGCGACGATGGTCCGCGCGTGCGGCTTGCCGGCGATGCCGACCAGGTTGCGCACCGTGGAGCTGGACGTGAAGCACACCGCGTCGAAACCGCCCGTCTTGATCATTTCCCGGATTTCCGCCGGCGGCGGCGCGGCCCGCACGGTCCGGTAGGCGGTGACGTCCTCGATCTCCCAGCCACGCTCGCGCAGCCCTTCGGCCAGCGTCTCGGTGGCGATGTCGGCGCGCGGCAGCAGCACCCGGTTCACCGGGTCGAAAACGCTGTCATAGGGCGGGAATTCGTCCAGCAGACCCAGCGAGGACTGTTCCCCCGACGGCACCAGTTCGGGGCTGATCCCGAACGCGCGGACCCGGTCGGCGGTCGCCTCCCCGACGCAGGCGATCTTCACCCCGGAGAACGCGCGGGCGTCCAGACCGAACTCGTTGAACTTCTCCCACACCGCGCGCACCGCGTTGGTGGAGGTGAACACCACCCACTGGTAACGGCCGTCGACCAGACCCTTGACCGCGCGCTCCATCTGCGCGGGGCTGCGCGGCGGCTCGACGGCGATGGTCGGCACCTCGATCGGCAGCGCGCCGTATGACGTCAGCCGCTCGCTCATCTCGCCGGCCTGCTCCTTGGTCCGCGGCACCAGCACGGTCCAGCCGTACAGCGCCCGGCTCTCCCACCAGTTCAGCTTGGCCCGGCTGGTCACCGTCTTGCCGATGGTCACCACCAGCGGACCGGTCAACGGGCCGGTAGGGTCGGTGCCGCCGATGGCGGCCGAATCGGTCAATCCCTGCAGCGTGGTCTCGACCGAACGCTGCTGGCAGGTGGTGCCGTGCGCGGTCACCAGGCATGGTGTGGTCTCGGCCAGCCCGTAGTCGATGAGGGTGTGCGCCGCGTCGGCCAGATGGGAGGCGGTGGCCTGCAGGATCAGCGGACCCGGTGCTGCGGCCAGCGCCGCCCAGTCCACGTCGGCGCGCACGTCGGCGACCGTGTGCGCCGAGCCCAGCGGCAAGCCCGCGTAGGTGGGGACCGCGGCGCTCGCGGCCAGGCCGGGCACAATCTCGAAGTGCAGGTGCGAGCGCGCGACAGCGTTCACTTCGCTGATGACCGCATCCACCGACAGTGGGTCACCGGCTACCAGCCGGACGGCATCGGCGCCTGAACGAGCCTCGGCGATCAGCGTTTTGGCCACCTCAGCGGGCTCACCCAGCGCCGGGCGGATGTCGGGGCCGCCGGGCACCACCGCGGCCTGGCTCGGGGCGCCGCCACCGGTGTCGTCGGTGGCCGCGCTGGCGGCCGCGGTTTCCGCACCAGCGGGCGCCGGCCCGGAAACCGGCGGCAATTCGGTGCCGATCAGCGCCAGCACCGGCTCGGGCACATCGGGGTCAGTGAACACCAGGGCGGCATTCGCCAGCACCGTGGCAGCCCGCGTCGTCAACAGACCCGGGTCGCCCGGACCGGAGCCCACGAAGATGATGTGGCCCGGCCTCAGCTTATGCCCTCGCGTCGTCATCTGTTCACTCCCAGTCACTTCCTCGCGCGGGGTTTCGCCGCGCGCTCGACATGAGCTCCCGTGCACCCAGCGCGAACAGCTCCACGGCTACCGAGACCCCCAGCTCTCGTGCCCGACCGGAAGTGCCGATGCCGGACGCGCGGATCACGTCGGATCCGTCCAGCGCCGCCACGCAGCCGCGCAGCGACAGCTCCTCGAAGACGCGGCCGTCCTCATCGGTGGACTCGACCACCTCGGCGATCGCGCCCACCGGTGCGGAGCAACCCGCCTCCAGTTCGGCGAGCATGGCTCGCTCCGCGGTGACCGCCGCGCGGGTGTCGGCGTCGTCCAACTCCGCCAACAGCGCCGCCAGGTCGGTATCGCGGGCGCGGCACTCGACCGCAAGCGCGCCTTGGGCCGGCGCGGGCAACATCTGCACCGGCTCCAGCGTCTCGGTGACATCGCCGAGACGGCCCAGCCGGGCCAGACCCGCCCGGGCCACCACGATAGCGTCGAGATCACCGCTGCGTACCTTGTTCAACCTGGTATCTAGGTTGCCTCGTAGGGGGCGGATTTCCAAACCGAGACCCAGTGCTGTAAGCTGCGCGGCCCGCCGCGGTGATGACGTGCCGACCAGCGAGCCTGCCGGCAACTCCGCCAGCGCCAGCCCGTCGCGGGCGACCACCGCGTCGCGGGGGTCGTCGCGTGGTGGGATCGCCGCGACCGTGAACCGGGGATCGTCGGCGGTGGGCAAATCTTTATGGGAGTGCACCGCCGCGTCGACCCGGCCGTCCTCGATGGCCTCACGCAATGCGGTGGTGAAAGCGCCCACCCCGAGTGTGGCGATGGGCGCCGAGGACCGGTCGCCCTCGGTGCTGATGGTCACCAGCTCCGCAGGGTGGCCATTGGCGAGAAGGGCGTCTCTGACGATGGAGGCTTGGGTGGTGGCCAACAGGCTGCCCCGGGTGCCTATCCGGATCACGTCGGCCAATTGGCTACTCGGCGGGGTGTTTTCTGCTGTGCACGCGGGTGCCGACGTCGAATTCGGTTGATGCAAGCGGTAATTCACCCGCCGTGGCGAGCGCGTCGACGGCGGTCTGGTCGAGTTCGAAGAGCTCACGCAGCGCCTCAGCGTAGCTGTCACCGCCGGGGGCGCTGGCCAGCTGCTTGATCCGCACGGTCGGCGCGTGCAGCAGCTTGTCCACCACGCGGCGCACGGCGCGGGCCACCTCGTCGCGCTGGGCGTTATCCAGCCCGGGCAGCCGGTTCTGCAGGCGCAGCAACTCCGCCTCCACCACCTCGGCGGCCCGCTGGCGCAGCGCGGTCACGGTCGGGGTCACCTCGGCCATCCGCTGCCCGGCCAGATAGGTGGCAACTTCGGCAGCGACGATGTGGCGGGCGGCGTCGACGTCGGTGGCCGCGGCGCGGGCCGACGGTTCGTGTTGGATGCGGTCCATGTCGACGACCCAGACCCCGGGCAGTCCGGCCACCGCCGGATCGACATCGCGCGGCATGCCCAGGTCGCAAATCACTAACGGCTGGGCCGCTTCGTCGCGCCGCGCCGCGGCCAGCGCGTGATGCACGTCGGCCAACGACACCACGGGGCGCACGGCCCCGGTACAGCTCACCACCACGTCGGCATCCGAGATGGCACTGGCCAAACGGTCGAGGGTGAGCGCCTCGGCCCGCGCGCCCGATTCACGGAGCTTGCGGGCCAGCCGCTGTGCCCTGGGCAACGACCGGTTGATGACATGAACGTCGCGGATGCCGGCGCGGGTCAGGTGGGCCGCCGACAGCGCGCCCATCGCCCCAGCGCCGACCACCGCCGCGGTCTTGCCGGTCAGCCCGCCGAGCCTGTGGTCGGCCATACCCAGCGCGACCGACACCACCGAGGCGCCGGCGGCGTCGATCGCGGTTTCAGAGTGCACCCGCTTACCGACCGCCAGCGCCCGCTGGGCAAGCTCGTGCAGCACGCGCCCGACGGTGCGGTTGGCCTCCGCGGTGGCGTAAGCGCGCCGCACCTGCCCAAGCACCTGTTGCTCGCCGATCACCGCCGAATCCAGACCGCTGGCGACCGCGAATAGATGCTCGACGGCGGCCTCGCTGTAGCGGACATAGGCGTATTTCGTCAGATCGCCCATCGACATGTCGGAATGCTCGGACAGCACCTGTCCGATCACCGACAGACCGCCGTGGAACGCGTCCACCACGGCGTAGACCTCGACCCGGTTACACGTCGATAACAGCATCGCCTCGGTCACCAACGGTGACTGCAGCATCCGGTCGACGATCTTGATCTGATCGGATTCGTCGGTGCTCAGCTGTTCCAAAACGGAAACCGGAGCACTGCGGTGCGAAACCCCGAAGAGCAGGACGCTCACGGCAGTATCACCTGGCCTGATCCCTTGCTTTGACCAATGAACTGATCTCTACGGTAGACGTTTATCAAACGGGCTACCAAATAGCTTCACCCGGCGACGATGCGGCCGTTTACGGCCGAGGAGGAGCCGGGTAATTGGATCAGGCTAGATCGGCTCTCAGCCGGGCCTCGTCGAGCTCCCAGTAGCTGTGTTCGCGGCCGTCCAGCAGGATCACCGGCAGGCGGTCGCCGAACTCGGCTCGCAGCCCAGGGTTGCCCGCCGACGCCGCGGCATCGACGTCGGTGGTGGACAGGTCGAATCCGAGTTCGGAGGACAGTTCGGCCAGCCGGTCATGCACCCGCATACAGATCGCGCATCCGTTGCGGGTCAACAGCTCCACCTGTGGCCGGCTCATGGCCACCAGTTTGGCACCGGTGTCCTCCCACACGCCGGTTTCAGCCCGGCCGGATAGGGTTGAACTGGCTACCGAACGGGCGCCGGCGGCATAGCGAAGGGAGGTCCGTGATGGCTTCCACCGACCCGGGCAGCGCGGAGTCGGTCGGCGCGGGCGGCGCCCAGCCCGCCGACCCGGGCAGCGCAGACCGCAGCGGCCGCGTCGACATCGAGGCACTGGCCGCCAACGCCAGCGCCGACCGGGCGCTCGACGACGTGCGTGCCACCCTCGAAGAGGGTGAGACGCAGCCGCCGGTGGACCTCACCGCCGCCGCATTCTTCGATGTGGACAACACGCTGGTGCAGGGCTCGTCGCTGTTGCATTTCGGCCGGGGGTTGGCCGCCCGCAAGTACTTCACCTATCGCGATGTCCTCCGGTTCCTCTACGCCCAGGCCAAGTTCCAGCTCATCGGGGAGAACAGCGACGATGTCGCCGCGGGCCGGCGCAAGGCGCTGGCGTTCATCGAGGGCCGGTCCACCGCGGAGCTGGTGATCCTCGGCGAGGAGATCTACGACGAGATCATCGCCGACAAAATCTGGGCGGGTACCCGTGAGCTTGCGCAGATGCACCTCGACGCCGGCCAGCAGGTGTGGCTGGTCACCGCCACGCCGTACGAGCTCGCGGTGACCATCGCGCGCCGGCTCGGCCTGACCGGGGCGCTGGGCACCGTCGCCGAATCGGTCGACGGGGTGTTCACCGGCAGGCTGGTCGGCGAGATCCTGCACGGCGTCGGCAAAGCGCACGCGGTGCGGTCGCTGGCGATCCGGGAGGGACTCAACCTCAAGCGCTGCACCGCCTATTCCGACAGCTACAACGACGTGCCGCTGTTGTCGATCGTCGGCACCGCGGTCGCCATCAACCCCGACGCCCGCCTGCGCAGCCTGGCTCGCGAGCGGGGCTGGGAGATCCGCGACTTCCGGACCGCCCGCAAGGCCGCACGGATCGGCGTGCCGTCGGCGCTGGCGCTGGGCGCGGCCGGCGGCGCACTGGCCGCGGTGGCCTCGCGACGGCAATCACGCTGATAAGCTGCCCCGCTGAGCCCTAACGCGAGCGGAGACCACCTGCATGTCAGTTCCCGTAGAAGCCCACGACATCATCGGCAAGCATTATCGATACCACGACCACTTCGACGTCGGACGCGAAAAGATCCGCGAATTCGCGCGCGCGGTCAAAGACGACCATCCCGCGCACTACGACGAGGCCGTCGCCGCCGAGGCGGGTTACCCCGCGCTGGTGGCCCCGCTGACATTCCTCGCGATTGCGGGGCGGCGCGTGCAGCTGGAACTCTTCACCAAGTTCGACATTCCGATCAACATCGCCCGGGTGTTCCACCGCGACCAGAAGTTCAAGTTCCACCGGCCGATACTGGCGCACGACAGGCTGTATTTCGACGCCTACCTGGACTCCGTCATCCAATCCCACGGCACGGTCATCGCCGAGATCCGCAGCGAGGTGACCGACGCCGACGGTAAAGCCGTGGTTACCAGCATCGTCACCATGATCGGGGAGGCGGCCCATCAGGAGGCCGACGCTGAAATGACGGCGGCCGCGATTGCATCGATCCGCAGCGGGACCTAGTGTCGGCCGCTATGAAACAGGGGGCTGCAGAGCGAACGGGCGCCGATACTCAATCCGTACTTCGACGATGTCCAGTCCCATTACGGTTGCATTACGCCCGGACACTGGACACCTGCGCGGCCTCATTGCGGGCGTACGAGGATGAGGCCATCGCGATCCAGTCCGAAGAGGTCTACCAGCGTTACATGAAGTACCTGACCGGCTGCGCCGACCTGTTCCGCAACGGCTACACCGACGTCTGCCACTTCACCTTGGTCAAGAAGCCGGCTTAGCCAACCAGGCGAACTCAGCCGAAGAAGATATTGCGCCGGCCGGCCAATAACCGGTAGAGCGTCTGCTGGATCGTCTCGCGCACCTGATCGGTCAATTCGAAGGTGACCATGGGGTCGTCGGCGTCGCTGGGCTGGTAACCGGCGGTGGAGATCGGCTCATCGAACGCGATGTGCCATTTCGACGGCAGTGGTATCAGCCCGGCGGGACCGGCCAGCGGGAACAGCGGGGTGATCGGGAAATAGGGCACGCCGAGCAGCCGCGCCAGCAGCTTGACATCGGCCAGCATCGGGTAGATCTCCTCGGAGCCGACGATCGAGCACGGCACGATCGGCGCGTTGGTGCGCAGCGCCGCCGACACGAAGCCACCGCGACCGAACCGCTGCAGCCGGTAGCGGTCCTTGAAGTTCTTCCCTAAGCCCTTGTATCCCTCCGGGAAAACCGCAGTGAGCTGGCCGGCGGCCAGTAGCCGGTGCGCGTCGGCGACACACGCCATGGTGCAGCCCGCCTTGCGGGCAGTCTCGCCGATCATGGGCAGGTTGAACACCAGGTCGGCGCCCAGCAGCCGCAGATCGCGGTGCGCCGGGTGTTCGTCGTGGACCGCTACTGAGGCCATCAGTCCGTCGATCGGCAGCACGCCGGCGTGATTGGCCACCACCAGGGCAGCACCGCTGTCCGGCAGGTTCTCGATACCGCTGACCTCGACGCGGAACCACGACTTGAAGAAGAACCTCAGCAAAGGCCGCACAATGGCGTTGTTGAAGTGCGGGTCGAACCCGAACTCGTCAACGCTGTAGTCGCCGGTCAGCCGCTGCCGGAGGAATTCGGCAACCGCGGCGACACGCTGAGCCAAGTCATTGAGCGGCGCTTCAGTTGCCGCCGTCGCACGGCGGCGCTGATCGATCTCGCGCACCACCGCGGCGATCTGCTCAGCCGACGCCCGGCTGCGCGGGTCGGAGAGCAAAGAGGGATGACGACGGGACGCCTCGGCCCGTTCACTGGCGCGCCGCTGTGCTGCTGCGCGACCCGGATTTGTATGTAGCGGAATGACTTTGGCCCTGGTATCGCCAGCCACGATGTTTACCTAACCCCCGCCCCATGGAATTGGTCTACGCCTACCCCAACGCTGCGCTGCCGCCACCGCCCGGTTCTCCAAGGATCGTACCCACTGTGGGTCGATAATGGGAGTGATAGTTCGGCCGCGTACGTAATCGTCGAACGCCTCAGCCGTCGTCCACTTCGGGTGATAGCCGAGCTCGACCCGCATTCTGGTGGTGTCCATCACCCGGCCGTAACTTAAGTAATCGAGTTGCTCGCGGTTGATCTCGGTGTACCGGTTAGCCCGTCGCAGCGAATCGAGCGCCCAGAGTGTGAACCCGGGTATCGGCAGTGGGATCCGGCCTGCCCGCCGGATCGCCTGCGACAACATAATGATACCGCTGGCGCCGATGTTGAACGTGCCAGCCTTCTCGGCCATCGCGGCGCGCTCCAGCGCGCCCAGCGCATCCTGCTCATGCAGCAACTGCAGTCGCGCATCGCGGCCGATAATCGTCGGAACCAACGGCCCGGCCAGGTATCGCGACAGCGTAGTGTCCATCGCCGGCCCGATCATGTTGGCCAGCCGCAGAATGGTCACCGCAATATCCGGCCGGCGCCGGCCCAGCCCGCGCGCGTAGCCCTCGATGTCGAGGCTGTCCTTGGGAAAACCTTCGTGGAAGGGACGACGGCTACCGCTGTCCTCGGTGAACACCACCGGATCATGGGCGCTCGACCCGTACACCTCCGAGGTCGACTTGAGCACGACACGACGGACCGATGGCGCCTTTTGGCAGGCCGCGAACAGTTGCATCGCACCCATCACGTTGAGTTCCTTCAACGCCGCGCCGCTACCGGACCGCGGCGCGTACGACGCAGCTGCCGCGTGCACCACGGTGTCGACGTTGCTATTTCGAATCACCTTGACGATAAAGGGATTACGAATATCCGCACGGACGAATTCGGCGCGTCCCATCCGGCGCATCATGTCCTTGCTGGGTGCGATCGCGTCCACCGCGATCACCCGGTTGATCAGCGGGTTCTGCGCGAGCCGGGCGGTCAGGTAGCCGCCCAGAAACCGGCACGCGCCGGTGACCAGCACAACTTTGGGATAATGCACGGTGTCGCTGCTGCGGGTTCCGCTGCCTGTCCGATCGCCCGACGAATCCACCCCGATAGCGTAACGGCCAGGGGCGACAACGTCGTTACCGCCGAGTCACGGCGGACGCGTGCGGAGTTTACTTACCGAGTTTTCTGCGCTGCACGCGGGTGCGGCGCAGAAGTTTGCGGTGCTTCTTCTTCGACATGCGCTTGCGCCGCTTCTTGATGACTGAACCCATGAACTCCGCTATCTGACCTGTGGCCGGTTTCTAAAGACCGGGACACTTTACCCGGCTGGCCGCACGAAACACCAAAACCGCCCGGCGACGACGCGCGCCGTGCGGTCGGCGGTGCGATAGCCGGTCAGCCTGCGTCGAAGTAGGAGGTCTCCAGCATGTCGTGCACGGCCTTGGCATGCACCCGGAAGGACCGCCCGACGCGAACCGCTGGCAGCTCTCCGTTGTGCACCAACCGGTAGACCGTCATCTTGGAGACCCGCATCAGCGCGGCCACCTCGGCCACGGTCAGAAATTGAGTCCTAGTGGGCGGGCCGTCGGGGGAACCGGTGTCCCGCGCCGATTTACCGCCAGCAGAATCCCGCGCCGATGGCCCGTTGGTAGACGTCATCGCAACCCATTCCAGTCAGGCACGCCCATCCCAGCGGCTTCCCCTCCGCTGACCGACACGTGCATACAACGAGGAGAATAGCGGGACTAGTGGGGTTATTGCGACGGGTGGGGGGATAATCTGCGGAAAAATTGTGAATTACTCTGATGTGATTCTTAGCTGCTCAGCGCGGTTTTTCGCGGCCCGTACCGCCGCGTCGACTGCCGCTCGGAAACCGCCGCCTTCGAGTTCGCGCAGCCCGGCGGCCGTGGTACCGGCTGGTGAGGTGACAGTGGCGCGCAGCTGCGCCGCGGTGGTGTCTACGCCGAAGCCCAGCGCGGCGTCACCGGCCGATTGCCGGTCGTGCTCCATCCGCTCCAGCAGCATCGCCGCCGATCCGGCTAGGGTCTGCGCGACCAGCTCGGTGGCCACCTGGCGGCTCAGGCCCACCCCGACAGCGGCGTCCACCAAAGCCTCGACCATCAGAAAGAAATACGCCGGACCCGAACCGGACACCGCCGTCACCGCGTCCAGTTGTGCTTCGGGAACAGTCAGCACGCCGCCGACGGCGTCGAACAGGGCGGAGACGTCCTTGAGCTGTTCCGCGGTGACGAAGCGGCCCTTGGCCAGCGCGCTCATCCCTGCGCCGACCAGCGCCGGCGCATTGGGCATCGCGCGCACCACTGGCGTCCCGGCCGGCAGCTTGGATTCGAAGTACGTGGTGGTGACACCGGCGGCGACGGTGACGAACACTTGCTCGTCTTCGGCCCGGGCGGCCGCTTGGGCGATCTCCACGATCACCGACTCGACATCAGCGGGCTTCACCGCGACGATGACGAACGTCGCATTCTGCACAGCATCGGTCACCGACGTCACCAACACCGAATAGGTCTCCGCCAGGTATCTGGCGCGATCGGGCATCCGTACGGCCACTACCAGGTCTTTGACCTGCCGCCCGGACCGCAGCAGACCCGAGAGCAAGGCTTCGCCGATACTGCCGCCGCCAATGATCGCGATTCTGGCCATGCCGGCAAGCATTGCAGACGCTGGCGGCTATCGAGCGGGCACCATCGCCAGCTGGCGGGTCTGCACGACGATGCGGTCCTCGCAGTCGACGACGATGTGGTCCTCGTCGAACCAGTCCTGCCCGATCTGCACACAGGTGCACACGACGCGCAGCCAGCCGTCTGCCGGCAGCCCCCGCAGATACGCGGTGAGCTGCACGGTTGGCGCCCATCCGGTGCGGCCCACCGCGAAGCTCACCGGCGCTGATACGTCACCGCACATCAGCGCGAACAGCACGTCCGGCGCCACCCCGCGCGGCCGCACCCACATCTGGATCATCGGTGGCCGCCCGTCGGTACTGGGCTCCAGCGTCGAAACCAGCGGCCGCACATCGCAGCCTTCGGCCAGGTGCACCAGGCCAGCCATCGGGTGGCCAGGGCCGATCGGGGCGATACCGTCGGGCGGTTCGGGCGCCATCAGGTCCACCACCGGGTTCGCCGACAGCAGCGGCGGGGCCAGATGCTCCGGCTGGCCGAGCGTGACCACGGCGTGCACCGCGGTGCGCTCGCCCTGGGTGAGCTCGACATCGACGACGCTGATCCGGCGTCCACGTTTGCGGATCGACGTCGCCAGCCGCATCGGCCCGGGATCGGGCGCCCACAGGAAGCTGGCCGATACCGCGACCGGCTGGACTCGGTCCAATGGCCCGGCGTCTCCTCGGGCCGTTGCACGGCCCGCATCGTCGCCGGGCGAATCTCCGTGGGCGGTGCGGGCCGCGTTCGCGCACATTGCCAGCATCGCGCCGCCGTGCACCTTGGGCCCGATCGTCCAGTGCTCGTTCAGCTCACCTTCGAAGACGCGGCCATTCGCCCCGCTGTCGGGGTCGACTTCGCGCAGCGCCATCGCGGCGGTGAACAACGAGTCCATCGGTGTCCTTAGGCATCAACGCATCAGGTGCTTGCGGGCGAACTGCAACGACTCGGTCAACATGGCTTCGCGCTCCCGCGCCGACCGCGCGCTTGAGGTGCTCACCTCCAGGATGACGTGGCCGGCGAAGCCCCTTGCGGCCAGCAGCTGGCACACCTCGACGGTGGGTTGGGTGCCCCGCCCGGGCACCAGGTGCTCGTCGACCGGCAGCCCGCTGCCGTCACACAGGTGCAGATGCACCAGCCCCGAACCCATCCGCCGGGCCATCTCCAGCGCGTCGGTGCCCGCCGTCGCGGTGTGCGACAAATCCAGCGTGTAGTGCGCGTGGTCGCCGTCCAACGGGTCATAGGACGGTGCGAACGCTGAGATCGCCGCACCCGGGCCACCACCACGCTTGCGCATCCGCTCCCTCGACTGGTCGGCCCCGAAGAACCGATCCGCCCGGAACGGGAACATGTTCTCGACGGCCACCAGCACGTCGCTGGACACTTCCAAGTCCGCAACCTGCGCGGAGAATCCTTCGGCGTAACGACGTTGCCAGCGGAACGGTGGATGCACCACGACCGTCTGCGCGCCGAGCTGTTCGGCGGCCCGCACGCTGCGTTCCAGTTTGGGAATCGGGTTGGGGCCCCACACCCGCTGCGAGATCAGCAGGCAGGGTGCGTGAACCGACAGCACTGGCACGTGGTACCGCTCCGAGAGCTTCTCGACGGCATCGATGTCCTGGCTGGCCGACTCGCCCCACACCATCAGCTCGACCCCGTCGTAGCCGAGCCTGGCCGCATAGTCGAAGGCGGCCTCGGCCCTCAACGGGTAGACCGAGGCCGTCGAGAGACCGACCTTGATGGCTGGGCGCACTGTGCTTCTCGGGCACCTAGCCCGATTGCAGCAGCGCGAGCGGCCCCAGTGTGACCAACGCCCCCACCGCGACCGCGATCAACGTGCTGGCGATGTCCTCGGTTCTGCGGACTACCCGCACCCCGACCACCAGGCCAAGGATGACCAGCACCGAAAGCACCAACGCCACAATGTTGTTCCATCGCCACAGCTGATCGAAGGCGATGAACAACCCGGCACCGAACGCCACCGCCAACATCGACTGCAGCACGACCAACCCGCCGCGCAGCAGCACCTCGGCTCGGGCCGGCCGCGCGTAGGAATCCTCGACGTCGCCGGCGAGGTCGTCCTCGATATCGACGTGGTCGTCGTCGAGTTCCTCGTCGGCTGCCAGCGACTCAGCGCCGTCGGGCTCGCCGGCCATGCCGAAGCGCCGTCGGGCCACCTCCCAGGCGGTCACCTTCCCGCTGAACAGCCGACTCGCCGAAGCGCGCAGGTAGGAGCGTACGTCGTACGCTGAATCCTCGGTCGCTGGTTCCGCTTCGCGCACATCGGTGTCCATAACGTCGACCGGGATGTCAGCGTAATCCTCCAGCGGGTCAGGACTCATCCCCTCAGCACCGGATTGCGGCTCCGCCCCACTGCGCTCGGCGCTCGGGCGCAGCGGCCGTGGATAGGCACTGCGCGGCGGCCCCGGTTCGGGCTGAGTCTGCGGCGGGGATTCGGGCCAGCGCGGCTCTGGTTCGGACCAGTACGCGGTCTTGGGCTCCTCCTGGAGCGGTTCAGGCTGCTCTTCGGGAACCGGTTCGGCGAGTCGGACTCCCCCATTGGCGGGTTGGGCGTGCGTTGCCGGGCTCGGATGGGTGGTCTCGTCATGGTGCTCTTCGCCACTGATGACGGGGATCTCACCGGTCAGCTCGGCGACCGTCACCGCGTCGGTGTTGCCGCGCCGACGACGGCGGCGCCCGGTGACCGGTGGAGCGCCGATCAATTCATTCTTGGCCAGTAATTCGGCCACCGAGATCGGCCGAGTGCTTGGGCTCGGGGTGTCCTGGGTGTCGGAGTGTGGTCCAGTCATCGTGTGTCGCCTCTCGAGCGGTCAACCGCAGCCCGATCAACGTGTTGGCTTCTAGCATCGCTCACGGACGTCTCCACGAGGGCGGTTCCGTCGGCTTCGCTGTCGAGTTTCCGCAAAATAAGACCTTCCCGCAGTGCCCACGGGCAGAGATCCACAGTTTCTATCGACAGCGCTCGCATACTCGCCTCCGCCACCAGAGCGCCCGCCACGATCTGCGGCGCCCGCTCGGCACTTACTCCTTCCAGTTCTGCACGGTCAGCGGTCGTCATCCTAGAGATGAAAGATATGAGTTGTCTGAGGCCGCTGGCCGTGAGTGTCCTCTTCACCCGTGGTCCGGCGGCCGACGGCGCCGCACCGGTGAGACGCGCCAGCGAGCGAAACGTCTTCGACGTTCCTACCGCAAGTTCGGGGCTGCCGGCTTTCAGCAGGGTCGCGCTGGGTTCGGCCAGCTCGGTGTCGAGCCAATCACGCAGCATAGCGACTCGGCGCCGGCCAGGCGGATCGTCGGGCAGCCACTCACGGGTGAGTCGCGCGGCGCCCAGCGGCAGCGACAACGCGACCTCGGGCTCCTCGTCGACGCCGCTGGACAACTCCAGTGACCCACCGCCGATGTCGAGGTTGAGGATTCGTCCGGCGCTCCAGCCGTACCACCGGCGCACCGCCAGAAAGGTCAGCCGCGACTCGTCGACACCCCGCAGCACCTGCAGATCGACACCGGTCTCCGCGCGCACCCGGGCCAGCACGTCCTCGGAGTTCTTGGCATCGCGGACCGCGGAGGTGGCGAAGGCCATCAGTTCGGCACAGCCTGAGCTGACCGCGATCGTGGCGAACTCGTCGATCGTCGAGATCAGCTTGTCAACCCAGCGCCGAGTGATCTTGCCGGAGCTGTCAATGGTCTCGGCCAGCCGCAGCGTGTCCTTCGTCGAACTCATCGGTGTCGGATGCCCGCCACGGTGAGCGTCCACCACCAGCAGATTGACCGTGTTACTGCCCACGTCGAGCACGCCTAATCGCACGAAACAACTTTACGGTGGGTTTGGGCGGGAAAACTAAGCGCCGGTCGGGCGGCAAGAATCTCGTCTACCGTTGGAAATTGTGGCAACCCCGCAGCCAGACCACCCAGGCGAGGTCGAATTGGATTTCGCCCGTGAATGGGTGGAGTTCTACGACCCGGACAATCCCGAGCACCTGATCGCGGCCGACCTCACCTGGTTGCTGTCGCGCTGGACGTGTGTGTTCGGCACACCGGCCTGCCGCGGCACCGTGGCCGGCCGGCCCGATGACGGGTGTTGCTCACACGGGGCGTTTTTGTGCGACGACGACGACCGTGCCCGGGTCGACGACGCCGTGTCCAAGCTGACCGACGACGACTGGCAATTCCGGGAGAAGGGCTTGGGCCGCAAGGGCTACCTCGAGCTCGACGAGCACGATGGTGAATCCCAGTGGCGCACTCGCAAATACAAGGGTGCCTGCATCTTCTTGAACCGGCCCGGGTTCAAGGCCGGTCGCGGCTGCGCGCTGCACACCGCGGCCCTTCGGCTCGGCGTGCACCCGCTGACCATGAAACCCGACGTCTGCTGGCAATTGCCGATCCGGCGCAGCCAGGAATGGGTGACGCGCCCCGACGGCAGCGAAATCCTCAAGACCACCATCACCGAATACGACCGCCGCGGTTGGGGCGCTGGGGGCGCCGACTTGCACTGGTACTGCACCGGCCATCCGGCCGCTCACGTCGGCGCCAAACAGGTGTGGGAAAGCCTGGCCGCCGAACTCACTGAGCTGATCGGCGAGAAGGCCTACGCCGAATTGGCGGCAATGTGTAAGCGGCGCAGCGCATTAGGGCTCATCGCAATACACCCGGCGACAGGGGCGGCAGAGTAGCGGCTCGGTTGTGCCGGGGCGTTGAGTGGCGGGCCGTTTTCGCGCCTGCTGCAGCAGCGGGGATGGGCGTGCGCCATCGCGCCTATGACCTGACGAATCAGCGGCCACACCGGCCACATCAGCACCGCAACCTGGGGTATGTAAGTTCCCAAAATTAGTAGCACATGCTATATCACGTTGAGAGAAAGGCTGTCTCGCCGGGTATCCGCAGGCTCTTAGTCGCGTTCGTAAGCACTTTTGTACGACTCGACCATGCGCAGCGCGCTGGCGTGCAGGTACTCCTCGACCGTCGCCGCTGCCGCCGTCGCGTCCCGCGCCACAACGGCCTCGGTGATCGCCCGCAGCTCGGTCACCACCGCGTCGGCGTGGTCGTAGGCCGCGGTGAGCTCGTGCTCGCGGCCACCGAAGGCGTGCTCGACCCAGCGATACAACTACCCCAGCGCCCGGTTGCGGGTGGCGTGGATGAGCACCGGAAGAAGGCGAGGTCGGCCGCCTGCCTCGCCGCAGCAGTGTCCCCGGCCTGCACAGCCGCCCAGGCGGCGCGTAATGCGGTGGCGTCGTCGGGCGTGCTGCGCTCGGCGGCAAGACGCCCGATGAGCGCGCCGAAAGCCGTGCGGATTTCAAGCAGCTCGACGAGAAAGTCGGGCCCCAGTTTGCGCACCAGCGCCTCGACCACCGCGGGATGGGTCAGGCCCTCCGGGTCGCTGCCCTGGCGGGCCTCGATCAGCCCGATGTGCTGCAGCCGGGCCAGGCCCTGTCGCAGCGATGTGCGGTTGACACCGAGCTGCTCGGCCAGCTCCCGCTCGGGCGGCAGGGTCGAACCGGGCGGGAAGACGCCGTCGCGGTCGAGGTGCTCACCGGTCTGCCCGCCGCGACGGCGGTGACGTCGCTGCCGGCGCTGCAGGAAGTGCTGCGCCGCATCAACCCGAAAAGCTTGCACCTGGCCGCTTTTCACCCGACGGGCACCGCGGCCGCCGGCGCCGACGAACAGCGCTGCCCGGTCGACGAGACGGGGCGGCTGCGCGGCGTCGACGGGATCTGGGTCGCCGACGCGTCGATCCTGCCCAGCTGCCCGGAGGTCAACCCGCAGGTGTCGATCATGGCGCTGGCGGTGGCGGTCGCGGACAAGATCGTCGCCGCCCTGCCTTACCCCTCCAGCTTGTAGCCCAGGCCGCGCACCGTCACCAGGTGCACCGGGTTGGCCGGGTCCGCCTCGATCTTGGACCGCAACCGCTTGACGTGGACGTCGAGTGTCTTGGTGTCGCCGACGTAGTCGGCGCCCCACACCCGGTCGATCAGCTGACCGCGGGTCAGCACCCGCCCGCAGTTGCGCATCAGATATTCGAGCAAGTCGAATTCCTTGAGCGGCAACGTGATCGGCTCACCGTTCACTGAGACGACGTGCCGCTCGACATCCATCCGCACCGGCCCGGACTCCAGGACGCCGTCGGTAGCGTCGGAGTCGTCCTCGCCGCCGCGGCGCAGCACCGCGCGGATCCGGGCGATCAACTCGCGCGCCGAATAGGGTTTGGTCACGTAGTCGTCGGCGCCCAGCTCCAGGCCGACGACCTTGTCGATTTCGCTGTCCCGGGCGGTCACCATGATCACCGGTACGCTGGAACGGCTACGCAAGTGCTTGCACACGTCGGTGCCCGACATCCCCGGCAACATCAAATCGAGCAGCACGATGTCAGCGCCGGACCGGTCGAACTCGGCGAGCGCCGACGGCCCGTCGGTCACCACCGTGGCCTCAAAACCCTCCTTGCGTAACAGGAATGCCAGCGGATCGGCCAGCGACTCCTCGTCCTCCACGATCAGCACACTGGTCATCGACTTAGTTCTTCCTCTCGTTGGGACCTGTTGGGCCGCGTATCGCGCCCCGACGGTTGATCGGCTTCCTCGCTGATGTCCTGATACGCCGGGATGGACAACGTGAACGTCGACCCGGTCCCCGGCTGACTCCACAGCCCGATGCTGCCGTTGTGATTGGCCGCGACGTGCTTGACGATCGCCAGGCCCAGCCCGGTCCCGCCGGTTGCCCGCGAGCGCGCCTTGTCGCCCCTGAAGAACCGCTCGAATACCCGCTCCTGATCTTCGCGCGCGATGCCGATACCCCGGTCGGTGACGGCGATCTCGATGTTGTCGGCGCGGCGGCGGCGGCTGATCGTCACCAGCGATCCGCGCGGCGAATACGCGATCGCATTGGACACCAGGTTGGCCAGCGCGGTGACCAGCAAGGCCTGGTTGCCCAGCACCCGCAAGCCGCTCGGGGCATCGGTGCGGACCTCGATATCGGCATTGTCGGCGGCCACCTTGTGACGTGAAATCGCCTCGGCTACAACGATATCGACGTCGACGTCGGTCAAGTCAGGCAACCGCTCGGCGCCCTGCAGCCGGGACAGCTCGATCAGCTCGCCGACCATGTCCCCCAGTCGGTTGGCCTCGCCGAGCACCTTCTCGCCGAAGTGACGCACCGTCTCGGGGTCGTCGGTCGAGGCCAGCAGGGCCTCGGCGAGCACGGCCATGGCACCGACCGGGGTCTTGAGCTCGTGGCTGACATTGGCCACGAAGTCACGCCTGGTCGCCTCCATCCGGGCATACTCGGACTGGTCGTAGACGAAGACCGCGGCGAACCGGCGGTCTTCTTCGCTCAGCAGCCGGGCTTGTCCGCGCACTGACAACCCGGACCGGCCCACAGTCACACGCTTGCCCGGTGACAGGTCGAACTCGACGTCGTCCCCCGCCAGCGCGCGTCGCGCCGCCTGCCAGGCCTGCTCGTCAAGCTGGCGGTCACGCACCAAGCCCAGCTCCCTGGCCCGGTCGTTGAAGTAGACCACGTCGCGATGGGTGTCCACCACCGCGGTGCCCACCGGCATCAGTGCGACGATGCGCTGCAGCATCTGTGCGACGGTGATCCCGGCCCGCTCGGCGGCCACTCGTTGCCGATGTTCGACGACCCGCGGTGCCAGCCGGGTTCCTGCGGCAATACCCACGGCAAGTGCCAGCAGAGACGAGACCCCGGCCAGCAACACTGCCGAGAACACGGTCACATAAAAATCGTACAAATCCCGTGAACGCTGCCCCAGCGGCGCGCGGCCAAAATCGCACAAGTCACACCTTCCGACACAGGTATTCGGCTGATGTTCATGTGATGTTTGCCGAGCCGTCGCCAAGAACGGTCTTAACTCGGCGAGCCGGCCGGCGAGTGGGCCGCTAATGACTCAGGCCGAGACTGCGCCGAGTGGCCGGTTATGGCACGCTTTTCGATGGCGTGTCATAGCTGGCCACTCGATCTCCTCGAGAGCTACGTGGTGCCCTGACTCGCTACCGCGGCCGCACCCGCGGCCGCCGCCTCCGGGTCGAGATACGTGCCGCCTGGAACCACCGGTCTCAGCTCCGCATCCAGGTCATAGCGCAGCGGAACGCCGGTCGGAATGTTCAGCCCGACGACCTCGTCGTCGGACATGTCGTCCAGGTACTTGACCAGGGCGCGCAACGAGTTGCCGGATGCGGCGATCAGCACCTTCTTACGCACGCGCAAGTCCGGCACGATGACGTCGGTGAAATACGGCACAAACCGGGCCACCACATCGGCCAGGCATTCGGTCAGCGGACCACCCCCGATGTTGGCATAGCGGGGGTCTGCGTCCTGGCTGAACTGGCTGCCCTTCTCGATCGGCGGCGGCGGGGTGTCGTAGCTGCGCCGCCACACCATGAACTGTTCTTCGCCGTAACGGGCCCTGATATCGGACTTGTTAAGGCCCTGCAGCGCGCCGTAGTGGCGTTCGTTGAGCCGCCAGCTGCGCCGTACCGGAATCCAGTGCCGGTCGGCGGTGTCCAACGCCAGGTTTGCGGTGGTGATCGCGCGCCGCAGCAGCGACGTGTACACCACATCGGGCAACAGGTTCTGCTCGGCCATCAACTCGCCGCTTCGCACCGCCTCAGCCCGGCCCGTATCAGTCAGGTCGACGTCGACCCAGCCGGTGAACAAATTGCGCGCGTTCCACTCGCTCTCGCCGTGGCGGAGCAACACCAGCGTGGCGTCCTGCATGCCGCAAGTCTCTCACGGACGGGCCTGGCCACCGTGACTGTCTCGCCGTCTGGCCACCTGTCCATCTGGTCCGATTGCCAAGCTGGAAGGGCTTCCGCGCACAGTGACGGAAGCCACATCTACGCGAAATGGTTTCATACGATTGCAGATACATGTATAAGGGTAATCTGTAACTGAGTATCAGGCTGAGCCGCGCCGCCCGCACCTGCGAGGAGTGTTCAATGAGTGAGAAGACAACATGCGTGGTCGTCGGCGGGGGGCCTGCCGGGATGGTGGCGGGTCTGTTGCTGGCGCGCGGGGGCGTGGAGGTCACCGTGCTGGAGAAGCATGTGGACTTCCTCAGAGATTTCCGTGGGGATACCGTGCATCCCTCGACGCTGCGGCTGCTGGATGAGCTCGGCCTGTACGACCAGTTCGCCGCGCTCCCGCAGAGGAGGTTCGAGCGGTGGGGGTTTGACCTGCCCGACGGCCGTTCGGTGAACGTGGTCGACTTCACCCGGCTGCGCTTACCACATCCCTATGTCGCCATGGTGCCGCAGTGGGATTTCCTCGACCTGCTGGCCGAGGCCGGACGGCAGGAGCCGACATTCACCTTGCGCATGAGCCACGAGGTCACCGGGCTGCTCTACGAGTCGGGCCGGGTGGTCGGCGTGCGCTACGACAGCCCCGATGGGCCGGGCGAACTGCGCGCCGACCTGACGATTGCGTGCGACGGGCGCTGGTCGCAGTGCCGCCGCGAGGCCGGACTCATCCCGCGTGAGTACCGGGTGAACATGGACGTGTGGTGGTTTCGGCTCCCAGCGGTGAAAGGTGTCGCGGAGACATTGGTGCCGCGGTTCAAGGACGGCTCGCTCGTCGGGGTCATCCCGCGCGAGGGTTACCTGCAGACCGGCTATTTCATCCGTAAAGGGGCCGATGCCCAACTACGGGCGCGGGGGGTCGAGGCCCTGCGCCGCGACATCGCCGACGCCATACCCGAACTGTCCGACGCCGTTGACGGCCTGAAATCCATGGACGACATCAAGCTATTGGATATCCGGCTGAACCGGCTGCGCCGCTGGCACACCGCGGGGCTGCTGTGCATCGGCGACGCCGCGCACGCGATGTCCCCGGCCGGGGGGGTCGGCATCAACCTCGCCGTCCAGGACGCGGTGGCCGCGGCGACCGTGCTCGCCGATCCGCTCCGCGAGCACCGCGTCACCGACAAGGACCTGGCCGCCGTTCAGCGGCGCCGTGTGCCAGCCACAGTGGTCACCCAGACGTTGCAACGCCTGCTGCACGCGGTGATGGAACGCGCTATGGCCGGCCGGATGCCGGCACCCAGAAAGCTACTGTCCGTCATTGCCCGCTTCCCCTGGCTATCGGTGGTCCCTGCTTACCTGATGGGGGTCGGCGTCAGACCCGAACACGCTCCGAAATTCGCCCGCCGCGCACCACAGGCCAACCGACCTGCGCGGACCGCACCTGACGCCTAGCGCCAGCCGGAATTCCCAACAACAAGTCCCAACACAAAGGATCCACGCAATGACATTTCCCCGCCGGATGGCCGTCTTGCCGCGCCACCTGAATCCGCTCGCCCAGCCACTGCTCCGCCGCCTACCGCCCTTCGCCGTCCTGCACCACCGAGGCAGGCGCAGCGGCCGGTCTTACGACACCCCCGTGCAGGCCTACCCCACGCCCGACGGGTGGGTGGTCGGGCTGGCCTACGATCACAATTCGGCGTGGGTGCTCAACCTCTTGGCCGCGGGCGGTGGCGAGATGACTCGGGCCGGACGTCGCTATCGAATAACCCAGCCACGACGGGTGGGCCGTGAAGCTCGTGAACTTTTACCAGTCTGGGCGTCGCTGCTGATGCGTGTGGTAGGCATCGAAGACTTTCTGCAGTTCGACGCCACGCCGCTAGAGGATCGTCGGTAGCGACCGTGTCCGCGGCAAGTCGGTTGGCCGGCAGGGCTACTCACTCAGGCGCCCCGGCGGGCTGGACTTACCGTGGACGCGCGATGCACCACCACGGGCTGACAGTCGATTACCGACTGAAGTGATACTTGTGTCAACAACCACGAACGAGGTTGCTACCGACTTGGTCGAGGCCGCGTTGCGTGCCGCCGAGAATCTCGGGAGGGACGTGGCCGATGTGCCGCTGATCGCGATCGCCCGCGAGGCCGGGGTGTCGCGCAGCACGCTGGTGCGGCGGTTGGGCGGTTCCCGCCAACCGTTGGACGACGCCGTGCGCACCGCGGGTGTGGAACCGGGTGGCCGCCCGCCGGTGCGCGAACGTGCGGTACGGGCAGCAGCGTCGTTGATCAGTGACCGTGGCTTGGCCGCGGTGACGTTGGAAGCGGTTGCGGCCCAGGCGAACTGCTCGGTGCACAGCCTGTATGCGGTGTTCGGTGGTCGCGACGAATTGTTGCGTGCGGTTTTTGATCGCTACGGCCCAATCCTGGACCTAGACGAAGCGATCTCCGGCACGCACACCGAACTCACCGAAACGGTGCATCGGATCTACCGGATCTTGGCAGAGGCGTTCAGCCGCGAACCGCGGGTAGCGCCGGCGATGCTCGCCGAGGCGCTGGCCCGTCCGACCGGGTCCGCCGTGCAGGCCCTGGCCCAACACACCGCCCCGCGCATGCTCGCCGGCCTGGGCCAGTGGCTAGCGGCCGAGGTCGCCGCCGGGCGTATCCGCGATCTGCCGCTGGCGTTGCTCATCCAGCAGATGATCGCACCGATCGCGGTGCACACCATGCTGCGGCCGGCCGTCGACAACGTCCCCGAGGTCAACCTGCCCGAGCTGGACCAGGCATGCACGGTGTTCGCCGACGCGTTCCTGCGCGGCACCGCCACGCGATACGCGCGAGACATCCACGATGAGCGCCCGGCATCTCGTCGAGGTGGTCCGACCCGCTCATAAACGGCGGGCCGCGGAAATTGCCCGCTTCACTGTCGGCTGTGGGCCTGTGTGCCTCACGCAGTCATAGATGCACCGCATCAATCGTCTCGCGCTCGTGATAGACAGCCGCGGTCACCCTGGAGCGCATGCCGCACTCGCAGTTCATCCAGTAGTCCTAGTCGAACCCGTCGAACCGCTCCACCAGCGACCGCGCCCGCGCCGTTGCCCATCCACCCGGGAAAGCATAGGCCGGCACGCCGACAACCCCGCCGCAGTGCAACCTCAGCGCAGCTACGCCGAGTCTAATCACGTTGCGGCGCTATGGTTTAGAGCGGCAGTTAGGCGCGGGTTTAGAGCGGCAGTTACGCG
>Ga0187766_10000139_pt1 | contig 35515 bp, 33 predicted proteins | sample 0216_QUI02_MP05__4_FD_132971 | JGI IMG/M metagenome (GOLD analysis project Ga0187766, IMG submission 132971) | Tropical peat soil microbial communities from peatlands in Department of Meta, Colombia - 0216_QUI02_MP05_20_MG | ecosystem: Environmental > Terrestrial > Soil > Wetlands > Peat ... | reverse complement strand
TCCAGGAAATCCGTACCTATTACGATTTTCCTGACATCGACATTGATCGCTACGAAATCGACGGCAACATGCGCCAGGTGATGCTGGCGGCGCGCGAGCTGAGCATCGACAAACTCCCGGAGAGCAGCCGCAACTGGATCAACGAGAAGCTGATCTACACCCACGGCTATGGCGTCACCATGAACCCGGTCAATGGGTTCACACCAGAAGGTCTGCCGGCGTTGATCCTAAGCAACATGCCCGTTCAGAGCACGGTGCGCGGGCTGAGCGTGACCCGTCCTGAGATTTATTTCGGCGAGCTCACCAACACCGACGTGTACGTGAAGACACGGCAGAAGGAGTTCAACTATCCCCAGGGCCAGACCAACAGCCTGACGTCCTACGAGGGCAGCGGCGGCATCGTTCTCGGCGGATTCCTGCGTCGCATTCTCATCGCGTTCGATCGTGGCGACATCGCCAAGCTGCCCTTCAGCGATGATGTGAATGCCAGGAGCCGGCTGCTGATGCGGCGTAACGTGCGCGAGCGCATTTCGGCGCTGGCGCCCTTCTTTACGTACGATCCCGATCCCTACATCGTCCTCGGTGATGATGGCCGGCTTTCCTGGATCATGGATGGGTTCACGACCTCGGAGAACTATCCCTACTCGCGCCATCACGTTCTCGGCGGCAATTCCATCAATTACATGCGGAACAGCGTGAAGGTGGTCGTCGACGCCTACGATGGCACCACGACCTTTTACGTTTTCGACGCCGAGGATCCGATCATCGCCGCCTATCGCCGCATCTTTCCCAGCCTGTTCCAGGACGCCTCGGCGATGCCGCCCACGCTGCGCAAACACGTGCGCTATCCCGAGCTGCTGCTCAAGCTGCAGGCCAGCGTCTACGGCCTGTACCACATGACCGATCCGGAGGTGTTCTACAACCGCGAGGACCTGTGGACGATCGCCAGCGAAGTCGGCATGAACGAACGCGGAGAGCAGGCAACGCTGACCATGGAGCCGAATTTCGTCCTGATGAAGCTGCCGGGTGAAACCGGAGTGGAGTTCGTGGAGATTCTTCCCTTCACGCCGGCCAGGCGGAACAACCTGATTGGCTGGATTGCCGGACGCAGTGACGGCGAACATTACGGCACCTCGGTGGTCTATGACTTCCCCAAAACCAGGCTGGTCGACGGACCGCTGCAGGTGGAGGCGCGAATCGATCAGAACGCGCAGCTTTCCGGGCAACTGACGCTGTGGAACCAGCAGGGCTCGCACGTGCGCCGCGGGACCCTGCTGGTGATTCCCTCCGGACGGGCGCTCTTGTATGCGGAGGCGATTTACCTGCAGGCCGAGCGCAGCCCGATGCCGGAGTTGCGTCTGGTGGTGCTGGCGCTGCAAGACCGTCTCGCCTATGGGCCGACCTTCGAGTCGGCGATGGCCTCCCTGTTCGGCGGAGCAGCGTCGTCGACGAGCGTTGCGGCCGGAGCGGAGCCTGCGCAGCACCCCTCGGCTCCCGCCGCCGCGCCCCAGCCCGCGGCGGACCTCAACGCGCTCATCGCGCAAGCCGCCAAAGACCTGGCCGACTACCAGCGGCTCACGGCGGAAGGCAAGCTGGGCGAGGCCGGGCAGAAGCTGGAGCACCTCAAGCGGACGCTCGACGAGTTGCACCGGCGCCCAAGATAATTCCTCATAGTGCTTGCAATCACCTGCATTGATGCGGAGAATCGTGCTGTGTCCGACAACCAAGCTGGGCGGGCGGAGCCGGTCCCGAATGCGGCCTTTGCGCCGGGCGCGACGGTGCTGGTGACGCTCAACTCGCCGCGCGAAAAATTCTGGGGCGTGCTGCTGGAGGTTTCGCCAGCCGGCATCAGCCTGCGCGGCCTCGACCTGAACTCGTTCGAGGACTTCGTGCACCTGGTGCGCGCGGGCGAGCCTGCCAGCCCGGCGGCCGTCTTCTTTCCCATGCACCGCGTGGAGCGCATGGAGGCGGACGAGCACAGCGGCGACATCCCCTCGCTCCGCGAGCGCTTCCAGGAAAAAACCGGCCGACCGCTGGCGTACCTCTTCGGCCGTTACGGGGAGTGAAGTGTACCGTCAGCTCGCCGCGTTTCCCAATCTGCTCACGCTGCTCCGCCTGGTGATCATCCCCTTCATCGTGATCAACGTGGTGGGCGGCAACTACGGGTGGGCGCTGGGGCTGTTCGTGCTGGCCGGGGTCAGCGATTTCTTCGACGGCATGCTGGCCCGCGCCCTCAAGCAGCGCACCGAACTCGGCCAGTACCTGGACCCGATCGCCGACAAGATGCTGCTGAGCACGCTTTTCCTGGTGCTCTCCATCATGCGCGACATTCCCTGGAAGTACACGGTGCTGGTGTTCAGCCGCGACATCACCATCCTGGTCGTGGCCGGCGTGCTCTACATTACCAACAGCCTGCGCGACTTTCGCCCCAGCATTTTTGGGAAGCTCAACACCACGGCGCAGATCGCCGCAGTCTTCTTCGTTATGCTGCACCGGGTGACCGGCGTGGCATGGATAGGACTGGCGCGCCGCATCGGTCTCTACGCCACCTTCGCCTTCACCCTGATCTCAGGGCTGCATTACATCTGGGTGATTGCGCATCGCCTGCGCGCCAACGCTGCCAACGGATCCTCTGCCTAGCGGCTTGCCACCTTCGTCCCCGCGCTCACATCCGCGAATGAGTTGCTCATGGCCACGTTGCTGAACTCCTTGCCGTCCACCTCGACGTACGGAAAGACGAAGTAGTTCAGCGGCTGTCCCTGCTGTGGCGGGCTGAGGGTGATGTCGCGTCCTAGGGTGAACTGCACGCGGTTCACGTCATGGGCGCCGAAAAAGTAGTCGTGCTTCTCCGGATGCTTCCATGCTTCAGAGATGTCTACCGGTATCCAGCCCCGGTCTTTCAGGTAGAAGTCAGACCAGCAGTGATATCCCGGGACCTCACCTGAGTGCTTGTCCGTGGGAATGGAGAACCCCATTTCGTAGCGCGCCGGGATCTTCTGCGACCGCGCCATGGAGATGAACAGGGAGTGGAAGTCGGTGCAGTTGCCGCGCTTGGAATCGCAGGCCCAGAGCGTGTCTCCGCGGCCCCAGCCGGTGCCGCTCTTGTCGTACCTCATGGTGCGGAAGACATAGTCGTAGAGAGCGCGGGCGCGCTCCAGGTCGGTGGTGCGGCCGGCAACTCTTTGGCCGCGATCTCGGCGGGCAAGCCGGTCACCGGCACCAGGCGGTCGGACTCGAGGAAGCGACGCCGCTCCTGCTCCGACAGCTTGGCGGCAAGGTGTGTCGTTCCAGTCAGCGGCACCACGCGCTCATTCCGCACTACGTCGTATTCCACCGTGAAATGGTATTCGGCTTTGCTGGCCTTCTCCTCAGAGGCGTACAGCATCTCGTTGCCGTACTCACGTTCGCGCATCTGCTTCAGCGGCAGGTCGCCGGTCGTGGACACCACATTCACCGTCTGGAACTGGTCGGAGTGCGCCAGCGGGATCCAGATTCGCACTTGCTGCCCGGGGGTGATGTTGCGGACCGCGAACTCATAGCGGAAGGTGAAGTGACGCGAATCTCCCGCCCGCGCCGGAATGGCGAAGATGGCGGACAGCAGCAACGGCAACAGCAGTCTGTTTAGCATAGCGGCTTCCTTTCGCTTCAGGAATTTCTCGGATTGAACTCGTGTCCGTGCCCTTTCCATGACTCATTCCGGCAGCGCATCACAGCCAGCTGCAGGCCTCGCCAAAATCGAGGCGCGGGCTGCGCGGATTCAGCTTGGATGCGTCGCCGTAACCGATGTTACAGAGAAAATTCGATCGCACATGACCGGCGGGAAAGAACTCCTCGCCGCAATCCCGGCATTTGTCCGCAGCAAAGAACTCTTCATCAACTTTCGAGTTGTCAAACCCGGACATTGGCCCACAATCCAGTCCCAGGGCCCGCGCGGCCAGTATCAGGTACGCGCCCTGCAGAGACGAGTTGCGCTTTGCCGTCTCCTCGACGAGCTGAGGATTGTTGGCGAAGTTATCGCGCATGGCCGGATTATGCGGGAACAGCTTGGGCAATTTCTCGTAGAACTTCAGATCGTAAGCGACGATCACGGTGACCGGCGCGGCCATCGTCTTGGCCACGTTGCCGGCGGCGAGCGCCGGGCGCAGACGCTCCTTCGCGGCCGCGGAGCGCAGGAACAGGAAGCGGGCAGGTGAACTATTCGCGCTGGTAGGCCCCCACTTCGCCAGGTCGTAGAGCTCGCGCAACAACGCGTCGGACACCGGCTTGGGCAGCCAGCCGCTGTGCGTGCGCGCTTTGCGAAACAACAAGTCCAGCACGTCGTCATTCACTTTATCCATTTGCCGGTCCTCCCAGGGTGGAGTTCAGGTCTAAGCGGTGCCCCATTGCGTTTCCCGGGAACTAGAGCAAGCAAGCCGAGGCTTCCCGCCAGGGCGAAGGTTGCGCCGTAATAAAACACAGCGGGGTGACCAACCCGGTCCCAGAGCAGCCCGGCCACAACGCTGGCCACCAGCTCCAACAGCCCAACGGTCGTGCTGTACCAGCCCACTCCGCTGGCGCGCAGGCGCTCCGGCACGAAGTCTGATGCAAATGCCTTGCCCACCGAGCGGAATATCCCCTGAAATAGTCCATAGAACAGAAACAAAATAGCGATCACCGCTACGGTTCTGATGCGCGCAAAGCCCAGATAGGCTACAAAGAAAATCACGAATGAGAGCAGAAGGATATTTCTCCTGCCCCAGCGGTCGGAAAGAGAGCCCGCCGGGTAGGAGATCAGCGCCGCTACCAGGTTGAACCCGGCGTAGATCAAAATGGTCAGCTCGAAGGAAGCGCCGATACTCTTGGTCTGCAAGATCAGGAACGAGTTGCTGGAGTTGCCGATCCCAAACAGGGCAATCACGAATAAGTATTTCCAATAGTCCGTAGGGAACTCTCGCAAACTGACATCGATTTTGGATTTCGCAGCTACGGACACCGGCCGTTCGCGGACCAGCAGGATCATGCAGAAGGCGAGAAGACCTGGAATGACCGCGAGATAAAAAATCGACCGGATCGGGAAATGGAACGAAATAAGAAGGAGAACGGCCAGCAACGGTCCCAGGAAAGCGCCCAGGTTGTCGCCAATGCCCTCGAGGCCAAAGGCCCGCCCTCTGTTTTCGTCAGATACTGAAGACGCGATGAGCGCATCGCGCGGCGCGGAACGGAAGCCGGCGCCCAGTCGATCCAGAAAACGCCCTCCCAATGCGCCTGGCCAGGCCTTCGCAAGACCCATCACAGGCTTGCCAACGGCGGATACAAAGTAGCCGATCAACGCCAGCGACTTCCTTTGTTGGAGCTTGTCGGAGAGCCAGCCCGAGAAACCCTGCACCACATTTTGTGTCGCCCCGGCAATGCCCTCGACCAGGCCGACGACGCTTCCGCTCGCGCGCAGGGTTTGCGTGAGAAAGATCGGCAAAATTGGATAAAGCATCTCCGAAGAGATATCGGCGAACAGGCTGGTGAAGGCCAGAAGAACTGTGTCTCGAGATACTCCAGCCAGGTATCGCGTTTGCGTTGCCGCCATAGATAAGCACCAGCGAGGGTATCGAACGCTCGGGGAACGTTACACGTAGTCGAACAACGTCATGAACCCAAAATCCATGTGCAGTTGTTGATGGCAGTGGAACAGCGTCAGACCGGGATTGTTCGCCACGAAGTCCACCGCGATCTCCTCGTAGCCGCCCAGCATGACAACATCTTTCATGATCCCCGCCGTCGCTATGCCCGCAATGTTGGCCAATTCGAACGAGTGCCGGTGCAGATGGATGGGATGGATATCGTCGCTCTGGTTGCGCATGTGGATGCGATATTGTCGGCCCTGCCTTAAGTGAAAAGAAGCCGGCACCATCGCGCTCGACATCGGGTATGCGATGCCATTGATCGTCCAGCGATTGAATCCCTCAGCAGCCGCATTATCTTTGGCGAAGGTCATTTCGAACGTCTCATCAGGCGCCGGTGCCGCCGCGCCCGACTTAGCGAATTGCATGTAATTCCATCGCGTCTTGGGCTGCGCATTCCATTGTGCTTTGCCGGCATGTCCGGCATACTCCACCACGATGCCCATCCCGTGGCGACGGTCGTCATCGTCGGTATCTCCCATGATCCACACTCCCGGCGGTCCATCTCCACGATGGCAGACACGCGCTCTGCGGTGCCTATCCAGATGACCGGGACCGCAACCGGATTAGGGACAGGATTGCCATCCAGAGCAACTACTCGGAAGGCATGGCCGGGTAAAGCGAGGCTGCGTATCTCGGTGGCGCTTCCGTTCAGAACGTGAAACAGAACTCGTTCGCCCTGCTTCACACGCACGGGCTCTCCGTGCCCCAGCATGCGTCCGTTGATGGTGAATATGCTGTATCCGACCTCGTAGCCCCTGGGCATGCCTTTGGCCAGCGCTGCCTTCATCGCGGCTTCGCCCTGCGCCTCCAGTTCCTTTACCTTCCTCGCCGGCGACAGAACATCCTGCGGCATGTCGCCGCCGCGACTGAATGTGGGCCCGAACTCCTTCAGGACCAGGAACACCTCGCGGTCGTAATTGCCAGGCTCACGCCTGGGCTCGATGTACACGGGTCCCACCTGACCGCTGTACTGGCCGGCGGCAAGATCGGCGCCGGCGCGGTTGTGGGTATGGTAGAAGCGATAGCCCGATGGCTGCGGCACGAACGAGATTCGCCGCTTCCCATGCGCGGGGATATAGGGCGTGCCTTCCTCGGCCGCGCCGTCCACGTCCACCGGGACAAACTGGCCGTGCCAGTGCAGTTGCTCCGGGGTGTCCGTATCGTTGTGGAGATCGACAGTGACCATCTGCCCCTCTTTGAACCGCAGCAGAGGTCCGGGGAATTGGCTGTTGTATGTCGTCGTGGAAATGATCTGCTTTGGCGCCACCTCGACTGGGCTGGCTGCGATCCTGATCGCGTAATCGGCTGCAACCTCGTTCTGGGGAGCCGTGTCCGCTTGTTCAAAGGCGGCAGCATGGGTAACCGCCGACGGCACTACAGCGCCGCCCGCTAACAGGCCCGCTGCTTTGAGAAAATTGCGCCTGGAAATGCTCATGCTTCCTTGCCAGTTGCTTTCGGACAGCGCTTCCTGATCGCCTGGAGTTGAGGGCTTCGGGTTCCTGCTGGGGCCTCAGATGTCTGATTTGCGGGTGCGGCTCCATTTCCATTTGCAGGTAGTCGCCGTGAACGCAACCGTTGTGGCAATGGCCGCCGTGTTGACCGTCTTTCTTGCCCGCCCCTACAATCGAAAGTTCCGCATCAACCCTGATTCGCGATGGCGCTGCGCCTGTTCAACACGCTTTCCGCCAAGGTGGAGGAGTTCCAGCCGCAGGAGGACCACTTGGTCCGCATGTATTCCTGCGGGCCCACAGTGTACGACTACGGCCACGTGGGTAACTTCCGCACCTTCATCTTCGTGGACATCCTGCGGCGCTTTCTGCGGCAGAGCGGCTACAAGCTGAAGCACGTGATCAACATCACGGACGTTGACGATCGCATCATTGAGAACTCCGCGCGTCTGGGCCTCACGCTCCGCCAGTACACCGAGAAGTACGAAAAGGCCTTCCTGGAAGACGCGGAGACGCTGAGCGTAGAACGCCCCGAATACCTGGTACGAGCGACCGACAACATTCCCGAGATGGCGGCCTTCATTGCCGAGCTGGCCAGGAAGGGCTTTGCCTACCGCGCCGATGACGGCTCTTATTATTTCCGCGTCTCTAAGTTCCCGCAGTACGGCAAGCTGTCCAAGAAGGACCTGGCCCACATCGAGGACGGCGCCCGCGTGGACTCTGACCGCTTCGACAAGGAAGAGGTCCGCGACTTCGCGCTGTGGAAGGCGCCCAAGCCAGGCGAGACTTTCTGGGAAACGGAGATCGGGCCGGGGCGTCCGGGCTGGCACATCGAGTGCTCGGTGATGGCGCGCAAGTTCCTGGGCGACACGCTCGACATGCACCTCGGCGGCGAAGACCTCATCTTCCCCCACCACGAAAACGAGATCGCGCAATCCGAGTCGCTCACCGGGAAACCCTTCGCCCGTTTCTGGGTGCACGCGCGCTTCCTGCTGGTCGAAGGCGAGAAGATGTCGAAGAGCCTGGGCAACTTCTACACCCTGCGCGACCTGGTGCTGAAGGGACACAAGCCGTCGTCGATCCGCTATCTGCTGACCTCAGTGCCTTTCCGCAAGCAGCTCAACTTCACCTTCGACGGCCTGAAGCAGGCGGCCAGTTCGGTGGAGCGGCTGCGCAATTTCAAGCTGCGTCTTGAGACCGGGCATTTCGAGCCGGGATCGAATCCCGAGATTGCTGCCCTGTCGCGCAGCACGGGCGAACGCTTCACGGCTGCGCTGGCCGACGACTTGAACACCGCCGAAGCGCTGGCTGCCGTCTTCGACATGGTGCGCGAGGTGAACACCGCTGCCGATGCCGGAGCAGTGAAGAAGGGTGACGTTCCGCCGCTGCTCGCCGTGCTCGAGCGCTTCGACCAGATCTTCGAGGTGCTGCGGGACGACGACGCGCCCAAGATCGCGCGCATCCTCGAGTGGGCAAAGAATGAAGGCAAAGGCGGGGCCGCAGCCGCGGTTGAAGCTATCCCCAAGCTGAGCGATCAGGAAATAGAAGACTTGATTGCCAAACGCGAGGCCGCGCGCCGGGCTCGCGATTTCAAGACTTCTGATGCTATCCGGGCCCAACTGACAGAGGCCGGCATCATCGTAGAAGACAGCAAAGACGGCGTGCGCTGGAAGCGGAAGTAAGACTCACCACTCCTCGCGGTCGCAACTAGAGGAACCCCTAACCTGCCTTGAGATTCTGAGATTTACCTCTGCGCCTTGCCGCTGGAGAGCTTGCCGTCGTCGCTGACCTTCACCACCATCAGGACTTTGTCGTCCACGTGGGTGCCGTCGCGGGAGAACTCATCCACATCCGCCAGCACCGAATCCACGATCTCCTGGGCGGGGCGGTGGCGGTTCTTCAGGATACTGGCGGCGAGCCGCTCGCTGCCGAACTCATCATCCTTGGAGTCCATGGACTCGACGATGCCATCGGTGCAGCACACGAGAATGTCGCCGGGCTTCAGCCACGCCGACCCGCGCGAGTATTCCGCGCTGGGGAACATGCCGATCACCATGCCACCCTCTTCCAGCAGCTTGTACTCACCGGTCTGGCCGTTGATGAGGATGGGTGGCACGTGGCCGCCATTGATGTAGTGCAGGCCGTTGCGGCGGGTGTCGATCAGGCCCAGGAAGATGCTGAGGAACTTCTTGCTGCGGGTGTCGTTGTAAATCATCTCGTTCAACGACAGGGTGAGCACCTCGAGCGAGTGCAGGTGCATGACCAGCGCACGCAGCGTGGCCTGCAGGTTGGACATCACCATCGCAGAAGAGACTCCCTTGCCTTCAACGTCCGCCACCACCAGCAGCAGCGACTGCGGGCCCAGGTTCAGGAAGTCATAGTAGTCGCCGCCCACCTCATAGCACATCTGGTTGACCACGGCGATGTCGTATCCCGGAACGACCGGCGGAGCGTCCGGCAGCAGGCTGCGCTGGATCTCCGTGGCCAGTGCGACTTCGCGCTCCAGGCGCTGCTTCTCCACCACTTCGCGGTGCAGGCGCGCGTTCTCCAGCGCCATGGCCATGTGGGCCGAGAGCTTGGTGAGGAAATCTTCGTCCTCGCGCTCGAAGCGGCCACGGACCTGGTTCAGCAACTGGATGACGCCCACAATCTCGCCCGTCTTGTGGCGGATGGGCAGGCACAGCAGGGAGCGGGTACGATATCCGAACCTCTGGTCGAAGCTGCGGTCGAAATAATCGAGGGTATAGGCGTCCTCGACGTTGATGATGTCGCCCGTCTCGGCCACGCGTCCGGCGACGCCACGCCCATAAGGCACGCGAATCTCCTGGTGATCGAGGCCGGAAGCCACGATCGACCACAGTTCTCTTTTTTGGGTGTCGGCGAGAAAGACGGTGCCACGGTCGGCGTGACACTCGCTGCGGGCGATCTGCAGGATGCGATCCAGCAGCTCCGCCAGATCAAGCGTTGAGTTCAGCAGCAGAGTGGCTTCGAAGAGCCGGGAAAGCTGGGTGATGGTCTTCTGGGCCTGCTCCGGCGACGGCAATTGGGCCTTGGTAGCGATTGCGTCCACGCGCCCTTCCCCGAGGTGCACCAACTATATGCACCCGTAGCGGTTTTGTAAATACGCGGATCGAGTGCCAAAAGGGTTATTTCTGATAGCGCAGTAACGAGAACACGTCGTACTTTGCCAGCTTCTCGCGACCCTTCAGGAAGTCCAGTTCCACCACGAACCCGCAGCCCACCACCTGGGCGCCCAGGGACTCGGCCAGAGAGACGGTGGCTTGCGCCGTGCCACCGGTCGCCAGCAGGTCGTCCACAATAATCACCCGCTGCCCGCGGGTGATGGCGTCGCGGTGGATCTCCAGGGTGTTCTTGCCGTATTCCAGCTCGTAGGAGATCGAGGCCGTGGCCGCCGGCAGCTTCTTGGGCTTGCGGATGGGCACAAACCCGGCGTTCAGCCGATAGGCGACCGCAGGCCCGAAGATGAACCCGCGCGCCTCCATGCCCAGCACCAGGTCGATTTCCTGGTCGATGTAGTGCTCGGAGAGCGCGTCGATCAGCGTAGCAAAGCCGCGCTTGTCCTTGAGCAGGGTGGTGATGTCGTAGAACAGAATGCCCGGCACGGGGAAGTCGGGCACTTCGCGAATCAGCTTCTTCAGCGGCTCACAGTCGAAGGTCGTCTTCTGCACTTACCAGGCTCCTTCAATGCGAAATGCGGTCAGGCCAGGGATGGGCTTGGCCTCGGACTCATCGACAGCGTCCACGCGCGCGGCGCGAGGCCCCTCGCGCAGCCGGCCGCGCAATCCCATCAGTTGCTCGCGTGTGCCCATCGCCAGCACCTCAACCGTGCCATCGAAATTGTTGCGGACCCAGCCGGCGACGCCCAGCATGTGCGCCTCGCGCTCCACAAAAAAGCGGAAACCGACGCCCTGTACTCGCCCGCGTACCAGGTAGCGGCGGCACTGGAGATCGGCCTGTTTCGGCTCGCGACTCAAGGCTTGTGACTCACGACGCCTTCACCCGCTCCAGATACACGCCCTCGGCCGTATCCACGCGGATCTTCTCTCCCTGATTGATGAAGGGCGGCACCTGCACCACCAGGCCGGTCTCGGTCTTGGCCGGCTTCATCACCGAGGATGCGGTGGCGCTCTTGAGGCCGGGTTCTGTCTCGACCACTTCCAGATCCACGGTGGCCGGCAGCTCGATGCCGATGGGCTTGCCTTCGTAGAACTCCACCTGGAGCTGCAGGTTGGGGGTCAGGTAGTCGACCGCGCCGCCCAGCACCTCGCGCGAGATGTGCGTCTGCTCATAGCTCTCGGTGTTCATGAAGTGGTAGTCGTCGCCGTCGCTATAGAGGAACTCCATGGTGGTCTCGTCCACGGTGACGCGGTCCACGGCATCGGCGGAGCGGAAGCGATGCTCGTACATGGCGCCGGTACGCAGGTTGCGGAGCTTGGCCTGGATGAACGCCCGCAGGTTGCCCGGGGTGCGGTGCTCGACGCTGAAGATGGAATGCAAGTCATTGTTGTGCTTGATGATCATCCCCGGGCGCAACTGGGTCGCTGGTATAGCCACGAAAACTCTCCGTTTGAGTGCTGGGATCGCCTGCCGCTTGGTCTGGGCACAGGCCAACACTTGATTGTAAACGATGCCAGCGCACAGCGCTCAATTCGGAAAGTGGAAGTGGATGTCGTGCTGTGAGGGAATCGGCACGCCATCCTGAATAGCGGGAGTGAACCGCCATCCTTCCAGCGCGGCCAGCACTTTTTCGTCGATGCCGTAACCGATCCGCTGCAGGATTCGCTTCGCGACGATGTTACCGCGGGCGTCGATGGTGACCTCGACTATCACGTCTCCCTGTACGCCGGGAGGCAGCTCGGCACGCGACACCTCCGGATTCACGAATGTCACGGGCAGGGCTGGCCTGATCTCGCGGCCATCGATAGGACCGTGGGCAAGCGATCCGTGGGGCGATCCGGCGCGGGCCGTCTGGCGAGCATCACCGGGCTGGTCTTCTTCAGCCTTGAGGGCGGTTTTAAGCGGGGCTCTGCTCGGTTTCCGCCGCGGCGCCTTCGTCTTCGATGCCGCGAGCGAGACGCGGGCTTCGGTCGCCGGGTCGGAGTGGACACCGCGATCGTAAGGCAGATACAAGGCTGTAACCGAGGTTCCTCCCGCGCCCGCCATGATGCCTTGCGGCCGCACAAAGACAGGCGCCGGTTGCCGCAGCAGCACCAGGGCCATTACGTGAACCGCAATTGAAGCGCTCCGCGACCATCGCCGAGCGACCGCGCTGTCCTGTAGCTGCCCGAACACCCAACCCCCGCTATGTGACAATTAGACGCAAATCAACAGGCAAAGTAACCCCACCTACCCTGTTATCGGCACGATCTCACATCTCACGCAATATCGCGGAACTATTTTTCATTGTGGGACAGCGTGAGGGTCGGATGCTTTTTAAGTGGTTTTGGGCTCGTCCCGATTACGGTTTAAAATGCAGCACAAAGGGGGATCTCAATGACCGATTACGAGCGCCAAGGGGACTATCAGCCGTCGGACCGCAGCACCGTCAGCACAGCCATCACCTTCCTGTTCATCGGCCTGGGCATGGGAGCGCTCGCGGCGCTGCTGTTCGCTCCCAAGTCCGGCCGCCAGATGCGCAAGCTGCTACGACGGAAATACCAGGACGCGGTCGAGCAGGCCGACGAGTTGCTCGAGCGCGGCAGCGAATTCGCACACACAGCCCGGGAGAAGGTGAAACCCTTCGCCGAAGCCGCCGCTAAACACGTGCGATAGTACCGAGTTGAGAGTGGCAAGTTCCGAGTCCGAAGCCAGGCTGAAGGCGATCCCGGCAGGCAGGGCGGCTTTGTATCAGGGCACGGCTTTAGCGTGCCGTTACGGGGTAGTCAGAGATTTGGGCTTTAACCCTTGAAATCGCGGATGGCAGGGCTAAAGCCCGCTTTTCTTGGTCGCCAATTTCGGCACGACTGAAGTCGTGCCCTGACACAAACCTTCACGCCCCTTGGAGGTCCCGGCAGCGCAGAATATTCATCGCCTGCAGGCTCATCACGATCTCGCGATCCTGATTCCGCACCTCGATCAGGCTGCGCACCATCCCCCGGTCCGGCTTGGAGCGCGAGCGGTTTGCCTCCATGACGGAGGCCCGGATCGACAAAGTGTCCCCCGGCCGCACCGGCCGCGACCAGCGCAGCTCATCGATGCCCGGCGACGCCATGCTGGCAACGTGCGACAGATAATGGTCCACGAACAGCCGCATCATGACCGCTGCCGTGTGCCAGCCACTGGCGATCAACCCTCCGAAAGGCCCGCTAGCCGCGGCACGCGGATCGGTGTGAATGAATTGCGGGTCGAACCGCCGGGCAAACTCAATGACCTCCTGCTCGCTCAGCGTGATGCTCCCGTACTCATACACGGAGCCGGGGACATAGTCTTCGAAGTAGCGTTGATCGATAGGGACGGCGAAATCAGGAACCTTCACGAGTCGACACCTCGGTGTTGCGAAAGCACTTGGGAACGCGACACACTAACACAAAGCACCTTCCGGCCCGGAACAGCTAAAATCATCGCCAGTGCCCACTCTGTCCCGCCATACTCCCGACAAGAAGCTCCGCCTGCTGCGCGCGGACGCCTTCTCGCGTATTGGCTGGCTGATTCATGGTTTCACCACCCGGCGCGGCGGCGCCTCCGACGCTTATGGCGGGCATGCTCTCAACCTCGGCTATACCAAACACGACACCCACGCCGCCGTGGACGCGAATCGTCTTCGCCTGCTACGCGCGCTGAGAGCGGTGAATGCCGAGGGCAAGCCGTGGCCGCTGCTCCGCCTGCGCCAGGTTCATTCCGACCTCATCCACCGCGTCGATCACCCGCCGGAGCAGCTCCTCACCGGTGATGGCCTGGTGACCGACACTCCGCATTTGTTGCTCGCTGTGCAAACTGCCGACTGCCTGCCGGTGCTGCTCGCGGATCGCAAGCGCCGGGCCGTGGGCGCATTTCATGCCGGATGGCGAGGCGCGCTGGCGCGCATCGTCGAGAAAGGCGTGGGCGCGATGCGTCTCCATTTCGGCTCCGCGCCTGAGGACCTGCAAGCGGTCATCGGGCCGGGGATCGCCGCCTGCTGCTACGCCGTCGGCGAGGAGGTCCGCGACCGCTTCCACGCCCAGTTCGCCTACGCCGGCGACCTGTTCCGCGAGGTCACCGAGTCGGACCCGGTGCGCGAGAAGTACCCGCTCCTCTTCATGACCGCGCGCGCGCCCGGCCACAGCGAAGCCGGCCGCACCATCTATCTCGACCTGCGCGAGGCCAACCGCCGCCAACTGCTTGCCGCCGGGCTCGGCGCCAGTAATATTACCGCCGTAAACTTTTGCACCGCCTGCCGCACCGATCTCTTCTTCTCCCATCGTGCAGAGAGAGGATTGACGGGCAGGCAGATGGGAGTGGTGGGGATTTCCCGCGATGGCAAAAGCTGACGGCATGCTGGCGCGCATCCGCTCGACCATCCGCCGCATTCCGCGCGGCAAAGTCGCGACCTACGGCGACGTGGCCTATGCGGCCGGCTTCCCTGGCGCGGCGCGGCAGGTGGTCTGGGCGCTGCACGGATCGCGCGGCCTGCCGTGGCAGCGCGTCCTCGGCGCCGGCGGGAAGATTCTGCTGCCGGGAGTGAAAGGCGCGGAGCAAAGATTCCTGCTGCAGAGCGAGGGCGTCGCCTTCATTGGCTTGCGCGTGGACATGAAACAGCACCGCTACGCCTGGCCAATGTTCCGGAAGACCAGAAGAAAACCACAGAGGATGCCGCGGACGCGGAGGGGATAATTACAAACAGGCTCGGTTCAGTGCCAGCTTCCGTACCTCTCGACTAACTCACCTTTATCGTCGTAGATGTACACCGGGCTGCCGACCTGCGCCCTCTGGTTAGCGGCTTCCTTCGCCTCTTCGAGCGTCGCGAAATCACCGACCACGAAGTTGTCGGCCCGCTGGCTCACGTCGACACCGGTCACACGAAAGTTCCCGGGGGGAGCTTGCAGTTCTGCCTTGCTGCCGATGGGATAGCGCATATCGTTCAGTCCTTGTCCGAATTTGCCGCTACAGCGCGGGGGGAAGCGACATTCACTCGAATCCTCTGCCACAATACGTCCAGGCTGCGTGCCTCCCGCTCCGCCGCTTCTTTGCTAAGGCCATCGACGAACGTAGCGTAGGGCTTGCCGTGGCGGTGCAGTTCCACCCGGTAGCCACTTTGAGACCTTGCCACGTGGAAGCTGTCTGACATCCCGCTTACTCCTGACCGCCGCGGAACTAGGCCGTGATCAAGGACTCCAATTCCCCAGCAGGAGGGCAACTGGGAGACCACTCCGTGGCTTTGCGAGGAAAACGCATAACTGCAAGAAAACACGACGTTGGGCGTACGCTTTCGGTCAGCCGATGCGCTGCTGGCGGGGGCAGGTGTGGGCTTTTTCGCACAGCACTGCGTGACCTTGATCGCTGTGCCCTGTGGAGATTCTGCGGTTCCCGGGGGTGGATTTGCTGGCCGACGGCGCCCGACGTCTGCCCGCATTTGGGGCGGGTGGCCCGTCCTGACACTTCGCATGGTCATTACTCCCGAGGGTGCCCTGCCCTTGCCGTCCGTTGGCAAGGGTGGGGATTCTTGCTTTTGAGTCCCAAATGTCGCGATTGATTCCGCGAGCCAGGCGGAGGCAGGATAAAGTCAAAACCCCCACCCTAACGTCGAACAGCGCGACGTTAGGATGGGGCACCCTCGAGATCTTTGCCGGGATGGAGGACTCTGCTCGCCCGACGCTTTACGTGGGGCCACCCGCCCGCCCGTGGTTTATTGTGAGTGGGGTTTGTCTGGGCCACCCGCCCATGCGCGGATTCTACTTCAGCCGTCCCTGGCGGGACTGACTCACGCCTGACAACGCTTTCCCGGCACTCCGTGCCGGGCTACATTCATTCGCGCCTGTCGGCGCTTGCCCACAGGCGCGTCTCCGGTGCGCTTGTGGGCGACCCTGGCTCAAGCCCTTCGCATCGTTTCAAAGCTTGTAGCCCCGCAGGGGCGACCGAACCTAGCCCGGCACGTCAGTGCCGGGTGACAGATCGGTTAAGCACCAGTCCCGCAAGGGACGGCTGATCGGGTCAAAGTTGAGTGCGGACCCGTATCTGGCGGGTGGCTCATCCTGACTCTTGGCACCGTCATTGCTCCCGAGGGTGCCCCACCGCGGGTGGCCCGGCCCAAACACCTCGCATTGCTCCAAACTCTTGGGGGTGCCCCACCCAAGCCTCTTTTGCTTGGGTGGGGATTTTCGGATTACCCCACCCTAGCAAAACCGGCTACAAGTCATCTCATCAATGAGTCCGATGGTTTGTATCAGGGCACGACTTTCAGTCGTGCCGAATGGGTCGGGGAAAAGGGTTGGGCTTTAGCCCCTGCCGACGCGCGCTCAGGGGCTAAAGCCCAAGTCGTTGGAAGCTGCTTGCGGCACGGCTGAAGCCGTGCCCTGATACAAATCGGATTTATGAAAGGGCTGTAGGGTGGGGCACCCTCAGGCGTCTCGCCCCGCGCGGTTCTTGCGCGAATCTCTCAAAATTTCTCTTGACAAATTTCGCAAATGGTGATATTTATATTATCAGTTTATTATCTTTTAGATATACATGCTTCCACTAGCGCTAAGTCCTTATTTGGACGGTTCTTGCGTGTAAGTCCTTTAGATCGACGGTATCTCGTAAATACCGTCATCTAAAGGGGGTTAAAGCACGATTATTTACTTGACAAAAGCATACTGCTGTCATAGGATGTTGCCATGTTCGGTGCATCTATTGACGCTTCTTCGGTTTACCGGCTGAACGGGTCGCGTGTAGCTGCCGCCGAATATCCCGCTTTATCGACGCCAGCAACTTCCGCATCGGAATCCGTTTCAACTGCTCGCGTTTCTGTTTCTCGTTCATGCGAGGTGTCCCGTGACGCTCATTGATCTAGATCGCCTGTTTGATACCGACGCAAAGTGCCGCGAATTGCTTGTGCGGCTGCGCTGGCCACATGGGGCGGAATGCCCGCGCTGCCACGCCAAGACAGTAGAACTGGCAACCGAGAAGCAATTGTTCTACTGCAAGGAATGCGATTATCAGTTCACAGTGACGGCGGGCACGATCTTTAATGATTCCCATCTGCCGCTGCGGACGTGGTTCACGGTTACGCTGCTGCTGTGCGAGGCCCGCAAGGGAATCTCCGCAAACCAGATTAAGCGGACGCTGGGAATCAGCTATAAGACGGCTTGGTATCTGTGTCATCGCATTCGTGCAGCGATGAAAGAGGCCGAACAGCCGATGCTCGACGGCACGGTAGAGATCGACGAAACCTATGTGGGCGGAAAACCGCGCAAGGGAATGCTGCCCGAGGAACGGCCAGTAAAGCAGGTAGTGATCGGCATCCGGCAACGCGGCGGTCAATTGCGCTTCATCCACGCTAAAGATGCCACGGCTAAGACCATCCGTGAAATCGTCGGCGAGCACATCAGCGAAGATGTAGACGTTCTGGTGACAGATGAATCCGTCATCTACCCTTACGGCTTTAATGAAGGCCAGAAAGCAAAACACAAAACGATCAATCACAGCCGTGAATATGTTGTCGGAGACGTTCACACCAATACCGTGGAATCCGCATTTAGCCTGCTCAAGCGCGGCATCATCGGAACGTGGCATCGTATCAGCGCGAAGCATCTCGCGGCGTACTTGGATGAGATGCAGTTCCGATTCAATCGCCGGAAGCGTGCGGATTTGTTCTTGGATACCCTGCGCCATATGGTCACTGCACCAGTGCTGACTTTCGAGCGATTAACGGCCTAGACGAGCGAATCATCGTCCTCAATTTCCTTGAGCTGCTTTTTGAGGGTTCGGTAACTCTCTAGCGTTGTCTGTGCCAAGGAACCAATAAGCCACTCAACCGGATCCCCCTTCACGCTGTCTAGGGCTGGAATACTTCCGCGTATCTGAAGGTCAATACTGCTAAAGAAGCGTTGGATTTCCCCCACTGCCCATGACTTCATCGGGCGAATCTCGCCTTTGTCTGTGAGGGTAAGGACGCGAGTGTTACCCCCTATTCCTGGTATGGATTGTTTCGCTTGGAACATCGCATACACCATGAAGATGCGCGCTGCAGCAGATAAAGCAGAGACAGTGCTCAACCCGCTGTAAGGCATGAATCGGTCTGCCAGCGCCTTAAAAATTGCATCTCCAGTGCCGATTGCCTCTATGGGTGCGCCGCGTCGGATAGCGGCACCGCTTACGACCGACAAACGCGGAAGAGACTGCTTACTCTCACGACTAGCTATCAACATTTTCACGTCAATAGCCCTCTGCTCATATCGTGCATAGTCGCGCCAGACTTCCGCAACGCTTTCTCTGATGGCCTGTTCTATCTCGGCGCTTGTAGGATTGAAAGTTCCTGTGCTCAACTTATCCTCTATGAAGTCCTCCATCATTCCGATGTAGTCATATTCCCCGGCTCCTCCAATGACGACTTGCCATTGGCACAAAACCGGAGTACGCAGCACGCGCAGTTTCTCTCTCCTGGTCTTGAGGAGCGGCGGTTGTAGGATGACTTCCTCCGTGTCCGCCGCCAGCAGTAGACCATCCATGCAGTTAAGACTTGCAATCAGGGTCAAGTCCAACAATCTCCTTGCCGGTTTGCGGGGTTCCGGCATCCCCGGAACCCTCAATTAGCACCACCTTCCCGGCACTGTACGCCGAGTTGTGTCTTTTGTGAAGTAAATAATCTTGGTTAAAGTCCCTTATTTCGAGGGTATTTACGGGCGCCATTTTTGGAAGTTGTTGAGCCGCAGTCACTTGCGCTCGCACCAGGGGGAGGGGGTACCCCAACCGAACAAGGACGACGGCCTTTTTAGGAGATTGTGACCCGGCGCAGCGACCGTCCCACGCGGATGGTCAGTTCGGCTGGGACTTTGACGTGCAGGATGGGCTCGGTTTTCACGGCGCCGTCAATTTGCACTGCCCTGGCCTTGATCTTGCGCAGACCGTCGCTCACGGATTCGGCCAGGCCGCAGCGCGCCAGCAGCTTGTCGAGCTTCACCGCGCCCGCGCCATCCTTGGCGGCGACCTCGGCGTAGCTGACGGAGACCTGCGGGATGTCGGCTGGGACTTCCTTCTTCTGGAAGATCTTCTCCCAGTTCTCGCCCGCTTCTCGGGCCGCCTGTTCGGAGTGGAAGTCGGCGACGATCTTGGTGGCCAGGCCCTTCTTGGCGACCATGGGGTGCAGGCGTCCGGCGGCGACCTGCTGCTGCATGGCCTGGATGCCGGCGCTGGAGGTATCGGTGAGCAGCTCCCAGTAGCGCCACATCAGCTCGTCGGAGATGGACATCAGCTTGCCGAACATCTCCTGCGGCGGCTCTGTGATACCGACGTAGTTGCCGTAGGACTTCGACATCTTCTGCGCGCCGTCGAGGCCGACCAGCAGCGGCATGGTCAGCACCACCTGCGAGGGCTGTCCGTAGGCGCGCTGCAGCTCGCGGCCCACCAGCAGATTGAATTTCTGGTCGGTGCCGCCCAGCTCGACGTCGGCCTCGATAGCGACGGAATCGTAGCCCTGCGCCAGAGGATAAAGCAGCTCGTGCAGCGCGATGGGCTTCTCTTCCTGGAAGCGCTTGTGGAAGTCCTCGCGCTCGAGCATCTGCGAGACCGTGTATTTCGCGGCGAGACGGATCAGGCCTTCGGCGCCCAGCGCGCTCAGCCACCTGCTGTTGAAGGGGATTTCGGTCTGCTTGCTGTCGAGGATTTTGAAGACCTGCGCCTTGTAGGTCTCGGCGTTCTTCTCGATTTCCTCGCGGCTGAGCGGCGGACGCGTGGCCGAGCGGCCGCTGGGATCGCCGATCATGCCGGTGAAGTCGCCGATGATGAAGATCACGGTGTGGCCGAGATCCTGGAAGTGCTTCAGCTTGCGGATGAGCACGGTGTGGCCCAGGTGCAGGTCGGGCGCGGTGGGATCGAAGCCCGCCTTCACGCGCAGCGGCTTGCCCGACTTGCGCGAGTCCTCGAGCTTCTGCCTGAGCTCGGATTCGGAGATGATCTCCGCCGCGCCCTTGCGGATGTACTCGAGTTGCTCGTCCACCGGAGCGAATGCCATGCGTGGGATTATACCGAGGCGGCGAAGCCGAGAGGCGTCACATCGCCGGCGGGAATGCGGCTTCCTTCAGTGCGGGCCGGCGAACCATGCGGCGTCCGACGATTTCGTAGTTTCCTTCGAGCACGATGCGGATGGCTTCGCTGTAGGCAATGTGTTCCTGCTCGAGGATGCGATCCGCAAGCGTGTGCTCGTCGTCGCTGTCATACACAGGCACCGCTCTCTGCACGAGGATGGCGCCGTGATCGAGCTGCTCGTCGACGAAGTGCACGGTGCAGCCCGACACTTTGACGCCGTACTCCAAGGCCTGTTTCTGCCCCTCCAGGCCGGGAAACGACGGCAGCAGCGCCGGATGGATGTTCAGGATGCGGTTGGGAAACTGCTGCACGAACCACGCCGAGAGCAGGCGCATGTAGCCCGCGAGGCACACCAGCTCGACGTTCTTCTCCTTGAGCACGCCGACGACTTCGCGGTCGTGCTCCTCGCGCTGCTTGCCCTTGGAGGGAATCACGCGCGCGTCCAGCCCGCGCTGGCGGGCGATCTCGACGCCGGGCGCGTCGGGGCGGTTAGAGATCACGACCGCAATGCGCGCGCCGGGGATGCGGCCGGCGTCGATGTTGTCGGCAATGGCGACGAAGTTCGAGCCGCGGCCGCTGAGCAGAATGCCGATGTTCTTCGCTTCAGACATAGTGCTGGAGAATTATCACATGCGTCGGAGCTCTGCAGTGATGGCGGGCACACCGCCTCAGGAATAGATCACCTTGCGCTCGCCCTTGACGATGCGCCCGATGGTGTAGCCCTTCTCGCCCAGGCGTTCCAGGATCGACTGCACCTTCTTGAACTTGGTCAGGGGAACCACCAGCACCATCCCGATCCCCATGTTGAAGGTGCGGTACATTTCCTCGTCGGAGATGTTGCCCAGCGTGCGCAAGTGCTCGAAAACCGGCAGTACCGGCCAAGCCGTTCTCTCGACCACGGCGGCGGTTCCCTTGGGCAGCGCCCGCGGCAGGTTTTCGGTGATGCCGCCGCCGGTGATGTGCGCCATCGCCGAGACGGCGTCAGCGTCGATCAGGCGCCGCAGCACCGGCCAGTAGCTCTTGTGGGGCTTCATCAGCTCTTCCCCGGCTTTGCCCTTCAGTTCGTTCACGTAGGTTTCCAGCGAATAGCGGGCTACCTCAAAGAAGAGCTTGCGGGCGAGAGAGAAGCCGTTGGTATGCAGTCCCAGCGAAGGCAGCCCCACCAGCACATCGCCCGGCTGCACGGCCTTGCCGGTGATCACGCGCTCGCGCTCCACCACTCCTACGATGAAGCCCGCGAGGTCGTATTCGCCCTCGGCGTAAAAGCCCGGCATCTCCGCGGTTTCGCCGCCAATGAGGGCGCAGCCGTTCTGCTTGCAGGCGTCGGCGATGCCGCCCACCACGGCTTCGGCGACCTCGGGCTCCAGCCTGCCGGTGGCCAGGTAGTCCATGAAGAACAGCGGCGTGGCGCCCTGCACTGCGATGTCGTTCACGCAATGGTTGACGAGGTCGGCACCGACGGTCTCGTGCAGGTTCATCTGGAAGGCGACCTTCAGCTTGGTGCCCACGCCGTCTACGCTCGAGACCAGGACGGGATCGCGATACTTCTTCGTGTCCAGCGAGAACAGGGCCCCGAAGCCGCCGATCTCGCTGAGCACGCTGCGATTGAAGGTTTTGTGGGCCAGATACTTGATGCGCTTCTTGGCGCGGTTGGCGCGCTCGATGTCGACACCAGCGTCGGCGTAGGTGATGCTGCTCGGGGTTGCGGTGTCCTGTTCAGCCAACATTCACGCCCAGTCTGGAACGGGAGACGGGTTGCAGTAAAGGTCGCCATTGTAGCATCGGGCGCGGATCCCTCCGCGCAACACTGGGCTCCATATCTACGTTTGCTATAATTGGGGACTAGCAGACGCAGTTCCGCGCTCCGGCGGAACGCCGCTGCTTGCTTAGTTTTCTCACCGCCGTCGGGGAGTGGCTCAGCCTGGTAGAGCACCTGGTTCGGGACCAGGGGGTCGCTGGTTCAAATCCAGTCTCCCCGACCATTCTTTTCAAAGACTTGCAAGTACCCGAGTCCGTCGCGCTGTGACGTCGGACTCAAATTGGACTCAAAATCCCTCAGTCATTGAGCACCTTGGCTGCTCCTAGGTCCTCAATCACAAGTCGGCGAACGTGCCGGCTTCCAGAAAAGCTCGCCGACTGCCGATGTGCCCGAACAATTTTGTCAAAGTCACAGTCGTTCCTTCCGGTCTGAGATACACACACTAGAACTCCACTTTCGTTCTCAACCCTAAGACCACAGCGCGCTGTGTTCCTCCGCCCACATTGGAGTAGTACTGCACCACGGGTTGCACGAGGAGCATCGGCAAAGGATCTAGAAGCGCGTTGAATTCGACGCCGTGTTCCGTCTTGAACGGTGGCGCACCGCCTAGAACGAACTGCTGGCTCAGACGATTCTGCACATAACCCAGTGACATGGTGTTGTGAAAGCGCACGGGCAGCGGCTCGTTGAAGCGCAAACCCGCTGTAAGCATCGTGTTATTGCGGTTGAGGTCGCCGGGGCTCCAGTCGTAGGCGAATGTACCGTCCAGACCTTTCGCCTCACTTCGGTCGACGCGCCAGATGGCCTGGTTCGCCATCCAGTAGAGAAGATAGTTGCCGGATTCCGACTTGGCGCTCGTCGCCGAGGTGAATTTCCCGGGATTGTAGGACGCGCCGAAGCGATAAAGCCCGGAGTATCCTTTGCGGCTTTCGACATTGTCAAAAGCCCGCACCGAAGTTGCCTTCTTGCCGGGCGTGAACCCGATCTCGTAGAGGCTGACTGGTACTCCTCGAAACTGCGGAACGAGTCCGGTTTGATTGTGAGAGAAGGGTTCGCGATCTTCGGCCTCAACCATTGACTTCACATACAGGTTGCGAAGAGGGACGACACGAACCTCCATTGCCGGCGTTGATGGCGGATCGAAGGACTCGAAGTCAGTAAACAGATTGCCCAACGCATAGCCCATCGGTTCGAAGATGAAAAATGCAGCGTAGTGTTGCGCCCCGTAGAAATCCTGGCCGGCAAACTGGCCGATTCGCGTGGTGAGCCGCTCGTCCAACCATCGCTTTTCCAGCCACCAGGAATCCAGGCGGCAGGTATCCTGGCTGGACATGCCGCTGGGGCTGGTCAGCAGGCCAAGATAGGCTCCCAGGTTTCCACCCGCCTGCCAGAGCGCAGTCGCATGAAAATAAAGGTGAGACTGGCCGACCAGTTCGCCAAAATCGATGTCCACGGTCCAGCGGAAGCGATTCCAGCTTGCGAACCGTTCCCTTTGCACGCTCTTGAGATTCCAGAGGGAATCAGAGATGTACTGGAAATCGAACCGAACACCCCGTTCCATCAGGCGTGAACGTTCCCCACCCCAGTTTCCGAAAAGATGGCCGTGTGGGCCCTGGCCGGTTTCGTGACTATCAGGCCCACTCAGCGTCTCTTCTTGAACCTGGGAACGCGAGGAAGCCGCCAGGATCAAAGTCAGAAAGCCGGTAGTGAGGAGAATGACAATCCGCAGCATGGGAACCTTACCGCAAAAGCTCCTCCGCCATCGCAAAATCCAACTTCAAAGCGGCTTCTGGTAGCCAATGAAAATACCTTGAGACAGCTTATCTACACGGGCCAATGATGCGTAAGCCAGAGGATGATTGGGACCGTAACTGCTAAAGAAAGCGTCGAAAACAGGAGCATGGATGCCGTCTCAGATTCGGAGGACTTATATCGCGCGGCGAAGAGCACGACAACGGTGGCCAAGGGAAAACTACAGCATATCAACGCCTCACGCGCGAATGGACTGTCGACGTGCAGCAAACGCAGGAGAGCGAGCAGCACTACATTCTGTACGGTGATACGGCCGAGGGTGCCGAGAAATACAGTGCGGGAAAACTGAAAGGCGTGAGCGGCCAGCACCAGGCCTACAGCAAAGACAGCAACACCGGAAGTCGTCGAACCAATCAGCTGAAGGCATGCGGGTACCACTCGCGGCAGGGGCATTTTGGCAATGACGATAGCAATTCCAACAATTGGCGCCCAGAGGAGTGGTGATTTCAGACCTGAAGCCAATCCGGTGAGGACAGGACTCGACGTCGAACGGCCCTTGGTGACACTCTGATGTTTGGCCGCATCTACCTCTAATAGAACAACAGTTGCAGGCACCACCAGATTAATAGATAAGGCGACCAGTCCCACGGCCCCCGTGGCGGTAGGACCCAGGATCGGCTGGAGAACGGCTAAGCCGAAGACCGGGGTAGCGGATGTGGACAGCATGAGGGCGTAGAGGATCGCCGGTGTTCCGCGCACGTTTTGTATGAATCCCAATGCGGCCCAAGCAGCGAAAAAAAGGCCGACATGAGCCAGAATCAGCGCGAGAACGAGAGGGCCTTGCTGGAGAAGCAGATTCCTGGGTATGTCGGTCATGCCGACAAATAGAGACGCGGGCAATGCGAACGAAACCGCAAGCTTGCTCAGTCCAGCAGCTTGGTCGGCATCGAATGCATTGCGTTTGCCGGCGCCATAACCGAGCGCAAGGACAAAAAATACCGGAAGCAAGGCGGCTACAAGTCCGCTGAGATTCATACAAATAATCCTGCCCCGAACCTCCTAACACTTCACCTCGGCCCTGAATTCGAAAAACGATGGGCTTGTTCACACTGCTCGTGATGGCCGCAGGAACGGCAGAGTTGCGCTTGGGGTCTGCATGTATCATCACCCGGTCATGAGACTAGTGCGCCGACCGCGATGAAGCCGAAACAGAAATCAACCGCGATCTGCAGCGTTCTTCTACGCTGCTCTTTGGCGCTTTAGCTCGATGAGTGCGCCACCTTTGCTGCTGGCATCGGTTGTTGCACATACTGGGCCGCTCCCAGCGCAATCCAGGAGAGAGCGACCGGTAACACCAAGGCCCACAGCCCGAGATGAAGTTCAAGAATGCCACCCACCGCGCAACCGACGGCGAATCCCGCTACCGACAGGAAAGTCAGCGGCGCGCGGCCCCGGGCTCGCTTGAGATCCTCCGGTTCCCCTTGGCCGCGGATGAGTACCGCAAGATCAATCGCCAGTTGCACGGTGTTCGTGGTGATCACGGCAGTGGTGGGAAGACGCGGGAGTTCAAGCCTGATGACAGCGTTCTGGGTGGCCATCGCCACCACACCGAGCATGCCCACAAAAACCGCCATGCCACTATCAGGATTGCTGAAAGGCCCCAATCCCACGCCAAGCCCGAGGAACGCCAACAGCACCACCGCTTCGAAAACCAGCAATGTTCGCAGCGTCCCACCGTTCACTTTGTCCGCAAACAGCCCGGTGATCACTCCCAGCACAATGATGAAAACTGGGACGGATAGCAGAGGGCCGATCTGGCCGAATCCGCCGGTTACATAATGCGCGGCCAGCACCACCAGGTTGCCGGTAATGTGGGCGACAAACAGACCGCCAAGCGTAAGAAATCCAATAACGTCGACCGCACCCGCCGTCATGCTCAACACCGCAACCAGAATCCAGTCGGCGGAAGATGACGCGTGCCGCCGCGCCACGGCAGGATCACGCGTCATCTCGGGTTGTTGGCCCTGCGTCAGCATCACACCATCTACTCCAGCAGCCGGTCTAAGCCGCCTTGCTTGCCCGGATCATTTCTTCGCTGTACTCCGGCTTGTAGACATGCTCACGAATAAACGCGACCATATCGGTCGGACGCTCGACGCGAGCAAGTCCGGAATCAAAGACCAGCTTTGCCACACGCGCGGCGGTCTGAATCTCTGTCTCCAGAATGTTCGACTGCAGCGGATAGAGCAGGCCCTGGTTCAGCAGTTCGGGCGGCACCTGATCCGCCACCGCCTGCCCGGCCTCGATGAACATTTCGTCGGTGACACGCTTCGCCTGCGTGGCGAAGATCGCCATACCGACCGCCGGAAAGATGTAGAAGTTGTTCGCTTGTCCCGGCAGAAATGTCTGGCCGTTGTAGTGGACCGGCGCGAACTGCACGCCAGCCGCATAGATGGCCTTGCCCTTCGACCAGGTATAGGCCTGCTCGGGCGTGCACTCGGCACGCTCGGTCGGGTTGGAAAGCGCAAGGATTACAGGGCGGTCGTTGATCCTCGACATAGTCTCGACAACCTTCTGCGTGAACGCCCCGCCAATCGTGCTGACTCCGACGATGGTAGTGGGCTTGATGCTCTCGATGGCAGCCACAAAATCCCGGGTCGGAGGGTGCTGGTGAGCATAGGGCTTCTGGAAATCGACGAGGTCCGTGCGAGTCGTCTCCAGCAGTCCGTTGATATCGAACATGTAGACTCTCGACTGAGCCTGTTTGAGCGTCAGCCCTTCCTGGACCATGGCCGAGCAAATCAGGTCGGCAAGGCCGATACCTGCCGAGCCCGCGCCCAGGAACAGGTACTTTTCATCCTTCAGCTTCGTGCCCTTGAGCTTGGCCGCATTCACCATGCCGGCAAGCACAATCCCGGCTGTGCCCTGCACGTCGTCGTTGTAGACGCAGTACTTGTCGCGGTAGCGCTGGAGCAAGTGGACGGCATCCACACCGGTCCAGTCCTCGAAGTGAATGCAGCACTTCGGGAACAGCTCCTGCACGGCCTCGACAAACTCGTCGACGAAGGAATACAGCTCGTCGGTTGATGGGCGTGTCCTGCGCAGACCGAGGTACAGGGGATCGTGCAAGTACTGCTCGTTGTTCGTGCCAGCATCGAGGTACATGGGCAGCAGGTATTGCGGCGGCACTCCCGCGCAGGCGGTGTAGAGTTGCAGCTTGCCGATCGGGATTCCCATCCCGTTCGCTCCCAGATCGCCGAGCCCGAGAATGCGGCCGGCATCGGTCACGCAAATAAACCGCACGTCTTTCTGCGGCCAGTTTTTCAACACCTCTTTCACCTTGCCGCGACGCGTGATCGAAAGGTACATGCCGCGAGGCCCGCGATAAATGTGCCCGAACTTCAGGCAAGCCTCGCCAATAGTCGGGTCGTAGACGATGGGGAGAAACCGCGCCGGGTCCGACATGATGGTGCGGTAGAAAAGGGTTTCGTTGTGATCGAGCAGATTGATCAGATAAATGTAACGTTCCAGTTCCGTGTTCTTGTGGCCGAGCTGCATCATGACCCGGCTTAACTGCAGGTCTTCAGTCTCGGTTACGTCGGGCACGAGGCCAACGATTCCGAGTGCCTGCTTTTCGGCCTCGGTGAAGGCAGTTGACTTATTGAGCGATGGGTCATGGAGCAGTTCGATTCCCCGCTTATTGGTCGTCATAATCCTTCTCCTTCTTAATGTTCAGGCAGCGGTTGCGACATACGGTTTCACCATCTTGCTGGGATCGACGATGCGGTCAAATTCCTCCTCGTTGACGAAGCCCAGCTTCAAGGCGGCAGCTTTTAGAGTCAGATCGTTGTCCAGGGCATAGTGTGCGATCTTCGATGCCTTGTCGTAGCCGATCACAGGCGAGAGGGCAGTTACCAGCATGAGAGAACGCTCAACGTATTCGTTGATTTTCTTGCGATTTGGTTGGGTGCCCTCGATCAGGAACTTGCGGAAGTTGGTGCAGCCATCGGCCAGGATCGCGATGGAATGGGTGATGTTGAAGATCATCAGCGGCTTGTAGACGTTCATTTCGAGATAGCCGCCCGCACCGCCAAAGCCAACGGCAACGTCGTCGGCCATTACCTGCACAGCGATCATGGTGAGTGCTTCGCACTGCGTAGGGTTCACCTTGCCGGGCATGATCGAAGAGCCCGGTTCGTTGGCTGGAATGATCAGTTCTGCGAATCCGGCGCGCGGTCCGCAGGACATCAGGCGAATGTCATTGGCAATCTTGTACAGTGACACCGCCAGAGTCCGCAGCGTCCCAGAGAGTTGAACCAGCGCATCATGGGCGCCCTGCACCGTGAATTTGTTGGGTGCGGTCACAAACGGCAGGCCGGTGAGCTTCGCGATCTGCGCCGCCGCGGCCTCGGCAAAACCAGGCGCTGAGTTGAGGCCGGTTCCCACGGCCGTGCCGCCCAGCGCCAGGCGGTACACGCCGGTAAGCGCTGCTTCGATCCGCTCGAGATCATCGGCGACCATCCCCACATAGCCTGACCATTCCTCGCCCAAGGTCAGCGGCGTGGCATCCTGCATGTGGGTGCGGCCGATCTTTACGATGTCCTTCCACGCCTGCGCTTTTTCGTTGATGGCATCGCGAAGGGCGGTCACCGCCGGAATCAGCCGTTGTTTCACATTGACCCCGGCGGAAATATACATCGCCGAGGGAAACGAATCATTCGACGACTGCGCCATGTTTACGTGATCGTTGGGATGCACCGGCGTCTTGCTGCCGAGTGGCGTGCCCGCAAGCTGGCAGCAGCGGTTGGAGATCACTTCGTTGACGTTCATATTGAACTGCGTGCCGCTGCCGGTCATCCACACGTGCAAGGGAAACATGTCGTGATGCTGGCCGGCGAGGATTTCGTCGCAAGTCTGAACGATCAGCTTGTACTGCTGGTCGCCGAGCCGCTTGCCGTCATGGTTCGCGATGGCAGCGGCCTTCTTCAAAATGGCATAGGAGGTGATCATTTCCCGCGGGATCAGGTCCTTGCCAATGCTGAAATGTTCGAGCGAACGCTGGGTCTGTGCGCCCCACAGCTTGTCCGCAGGTACCTCGACCACACCGAGGCTGTCTGTTTCCTTTCTCATCTCGGTCATATTGATGTCTCCTCACTCTTTATCGCGATCTTTAAGTGTCGGATTCCCCAAATGCAGTGGCAGATAAATTCCTCGCTCCTTTGATATTCCAGGTTCATGCGTTTGGCGACGCGAGTGGCAGAGGCAATCGTTACCTGGCGGAAATCTAGGGCTGACCAGCCAGCCGGCCAGTCGCTCAATTCCAGCTCCTTCATCCAGTCTTCGACCGCCTGTCGCGTTTGCTCAGCGCCAAACAACTCGGTAACCGCGCGCGCGAACGCGGCCAACTCTCTCTCAGCGATCGGCAGAGCGCCGGCGGTGAATTGAACGCAATCTCCTATGGTTGCGCCAATCGAAATTGCTTCTTCTTCAGCCATGGTGTTTTTAAAAAGCGTCCTTCTTACCGAGGGGACGACGCGGCTTCCTCGATGAGAGCCGCCACTTCCTTGGGCCGGGAAACGTAAACCGAGTGACTCGCGCCTGCGACTTCGACTTTGTGGCTCTTGGCGCGCGCGGCGTACCAGCGCTCAAGATCGGGGTTGATGGTTCTGTCCTTCGTCGCTACCAACATCCAGCTCGGCTTGCTCCTCCAGGCTGGGGTGGTGATGACTGCCTTAAAATTGTCAGCAAAATTGAGCACCTGCGATCGCGCCATGAAAGCGGCCTGCTCGGCAGACAGGTCGGCTGCGAAGTATTCATGGAACTGTGCCGGGTTGAGGTACGTGAAACCGTCCGCAGTCTTCTTTATCGCGGTAGATTTGCTGAGGTCGCTGGGGAAGCGCTTGCCGTCGTCGGCCTCGCTCTCGCCCGCGTCCGGCATGTGGGCCGCGATATACACCAGACCGGCTACCGACGGTTCATTGCCGGCTTCGGTGATGACGGCGCCTCCGTAGCTGTGGGCGACGAGAATGCACGGCCCGCTCTGCAGCGCCAGAACGCGCTTTACGGCCGCGACGTCTTCCTGAAACGAGGTCTCCGGTTCCTGCACGATACTGACGTGAAACCCATCCTTCACCAGAATCTCGTACACGCCTCTCCAGCCAGATCCATCCGCCCATGCCCCGTGCACCAGAACAATGTTTCGAGTGCGATGCGCTGTTGTCTGCCCCGACAGTGAACAGCAGGCCAGCAAGCACAGTGCAAGCGACCGACGAACCGCCGGTACTACCCGCGTTGCCTTCACGGAGGCATCCTCCTTATTTCCTCTGGGTTAGTGGGTCTCGGCAAGGTCGTACTTTCTCTGGGCCACCTCCGCCCGATCAAGGAAGGAGGAATCGCCGCGCAATGGGCGGGAGGAAAGCGCGGCGAATTCCTCCGAGGGAGAGACTAGTTTCCGGCTGCCATGTGTCCGGCACCCGGCTTCAAACGCATGTGAACGACGAGGCTCAGACGTTGTCCGACCTGAGCGTTGAAATTCTGCGGCCCGGGGTAGTCTTCCCCGATGTGTGTGCCAGGATCTTCCGGAAGGGCGGGCCCTTGCAGATATGTTCCCGTGCACTTGGCGCCGCTATAGGCCTCGCTTGGCAGTCCGCCGGGCAATGTGCATTTTTCATCTTGCACCAGGGGCGGCCAGTAGGTGTTAAGTACAGCCTTCACCAACTGGGGAAAGTCCTCGCGGAACACCTTCGCAGAAGCCGAGGCCTGGATCTCCCCGTCTTTCAGCGCGCTGCCGTCCGCCGGAACATCGAGAACCAGGGTGGCTTGGTGGGTGACGCGGTTGATCATGGGAGGCCCATAGACGGGACCGTAGTAGGCTTCGCTGGGGGCGGGGATCTCGACGTTGCGGTCCACGCGCACCAGAGTCAGATCGCCCGTGGTTTGCAGCCGACCGTCAGCCGTCCGGGTGACGTTCTTGGAATGGAAGCACAGCATCGTCTGGTTGGCGCGGTTGGCCAGCCACCGGCTCCTGAAGTTTCCATCCTCTTCGATGGGTTCAGTGCCGGACGTAGCCGGAAAAATGTGCAGATCGACACGAGACAGTGTGGGATCCGCCTCGTCGACTTTCAATCCTCCCATGACCCTGCCGAAGCCCAACGTGATGTCGATTTTCGTTTTCCCATAATCCGTCGTCCCGTCGGTGATTATCTGCGCGTCGGAATGACGCTCATCCACCGACCAGGACCCGGCCAGGGAAGTGGGTTTCTTGGCGCCCAGAGCGAGAACACCCAGGGCGACAGTTGCCGCTAGTGCGAATACAGCCGTGTGCTTAGACATTTTTTTTCCTCCTTAGCAGATGTGCTCTCGTTGCGAAACGAACTTTTGAACTCAGTCATCGCTCAGCAATCGCGAACTTTCTCAGCGCTTCCTCTTCGAGAATTCGGATGATCTCGTCCCAGGTGCTCGTGTCTGTAAATCCTTGGTGAACAGCACTGCCCCTGGAACTGTCCAATTCAGTCCTGGCATTCAAATCGGCGTTCGCTCGTACCAGGTGCATTGCGCCACTTTGCCCGAATCAACACCCCGCGCGCATCACTACATGGAGTGTTTTTTGAGTAACTCGCTGGTTTCATACGGAAATACCACGATAGTGGTAGTCCAGAATTCCGAGACCTAGGGATTCGCCACGCCGCCCCGAACCGGTATGGTTTGGGTGTGTATTGCTTGCTCGTGAGTCTGAGATCTGCTGGTCGCCGTACCCGATACTACGAAACTGCTGAACTCATTTCGAAGAATTGCCCTAAGACTGGTTTTGCCGGTCTCATTGATTCCCGTTGGCGCTTGCATGTGGGGCGGCACGCAGCAGCAAAGCGCTGCGCCAATACCCGCTTCTAAATCCGGCTGGGTCTTGCGGTGGAGCGACGAATTCAACAGCCCCAACGGCTCGCCGCCGGATCCCACCAAGTGGGTGGTAGAGAGCGGGGGCAACGGCTGGGGGAACGACGAATTGCAGTACTACACGAAGCGGCCTCAGAACGTGAGGCTGGAAGACGGCAGCCTCGTGATCGAAGCCATCAAGGAGCGATTTACCGGGCCCGACGGCGTGGAGCGCAATTACACCTCGGCGCGCCTGCAGACCGAGGGAGACTTCAGCCAGCGTTATGGCCGCTTCGAAGCGCGCATACAGATCCCTTCAGGACAAGGCGTATGGCCGGCTTTTTCCTTGCTCGGCGACGACTTTTCCAGCGCCGGATGGCCGGCCTGCGGGGAAATCGACATCATGGAAAACGTCGGTAGTGAACCGGCGGTGATCCATGGTAGTCTCCACGGCCCCGGATACTCCGGTTCCACCCCGTCGACGGCCGTGTACCAACTCCGGCAGGGACGCTTTAGCGACGGCTTCCACGTTTTTGCCGTGGAATGGGAGCCGCAAGTCGTGCGTTTCTTCGTGGATGGCGGTCTTTACGCAACCAAAACGCCGGCCGATCTACCGCCTGGCAAGCGCTGGGTATTCGACCACCCTTTTTTCCTTGTCTTGAACCTGGCGGTTGGCGGCAACATGCCCGGCAGTCCGGCGGCTTCTACGGTTTTTCCCCAGCGCATGCTGGTGGACTACGTTCGCGTATATTCGCGCCAGTAGACCCGCCGGCGCCGCGGCCGCGCTTCGCGGTTCCGACGATCCGGCCCCGGCGTGAAGCTGCAAACCAGCCCGGGTTCGTGTAGACTGTTCTTCCTGTCTAAGGCCGCTCGGAGCCCTCCGAGTGGGTTGCGCCTGTCCGGCTCATCCGGCTTGTGGGGGCCGAATGAAGTTGGGGCTGATCGTTCTTGCGGCGTTGCTGCTCAAAGCCGGGGAGATGCTCGCCCAATCTGACCTTGCCGCGATCACCGGTACCGTTAAAGACGCGACTGGCGCTGTGATAGTGGGTGCGGAGGTGGTTGCGACCCATCTGAGCAGCAACCTTCAATCCACGGCATCCACCAACGCCGTGGGGGCATACACATTGTTGAACCTGTCGGTCGGACAATACACGCTGGCCTGCTCCAAAGAAGGTTTCGCCAAGCATCAGCGCTCTGGCATAAACCTTGTCATCAGCCAGGTGGCGGAGGTCGACATTGTCCTGAGGATCAGTGCCGCTAGCGGGGCTGCCGTCGTCACCGCCGATGCGCCTTTGCTGGAGACGCAGACCTCCTCCATATCGACCAACCTGAACAACGCTGCGATCACTGAACTTCCCTTGAACGTCCAGGGCGGGCGCAATCTTTCAGCGTTCATGTTCGCCTACGTCCCCGGCGTGGAAGGCACCGGCACTAACGCACAGGACAAGGATTTCGCCTCGCACATCAATGGCAGCTTGAGCAGTACCAAGGAGGTGATGATCGACGGCACTTCTGCTGTGTCACAGATCGGCGGCTATCTCAGCGAGTCGAGCCCTCCGATGGAGGCAGTACAGGAATTCCAGGTGACCAGCGCCGGGATTCGCGCGGATGACGGCCGCACCGGCGGCGGTGTGTTCCGTTACGAAATGAAGTCGGGCACCAACGCCTGGCACGGCAGCGGCTTCTACTACCTGCACAACGAAGCCTTCGACGCCCGGTCCTGGGGCAACAAGTACAACGAGGGGCTGTGCCTGGCCGACGCCGGCGGCGATCCTGCGCAGACGGCAAGTTGCCAGCGCGCCTTCGGCAAGCCGGAAGATCGTCTCTACGACTACGGCGCCAGCATCGGCGGCCCCATCAAGCGGAACAAGCTTTTTTTCTACGCGGCGTTTGAAAGATATACGTTTGCCAACGCCGGCATCGGCGCACTGTCGTCGACGGTCCCGACCACGCCTTTTCTGAATGGCGATTTCAGCAGTCTTCTGGGCGGAACCCTGTGCAACCAGTCGGGCAACGTCGGCCTATGCAGCAGCGGGGGTGGGACACCGATTCAGGTTCAGGATACCAATGGCAATACCGTTACTGCGCGGCAGAACATGATCTTTGATCCGTCTTCGCCGTTGTGTCAGACCGCGACAGGCTGCCCACAGTTCGCCGGCAACATGATTCCTCCGGGCCGCATCAGCTCGGTGTCGCAGAAAATCATCGATCTTTACAAACAGTACTACCAACCGCTGTCATCAACCCTCACCAACAACAATGCGCTGCCGTTCAGCACTCCGGCAACCTGGTACGAAAGCGATGAGTTCAGCGTCAAGCTCGATTACAACGCCTCTCCCAGCCATCATTGGGATGGGTCCTTCATCTACGCATACGTACCACGCCTGCTTTCGGATCAAGGCGGCATCTGGTCGGCCGGTTCGACCGATGGCGGACCCATGGCCAATGCCTATGACCATAATACCAAGGCGCCTTCTGCGCGGGTCAGGGATTCCTGGACGCATTCCAGCACACTCTTGAATGTGTTCAGTGTCACCTTCAACCGCTTTTACAACCCAAGCATCGCGCGCTCGCAGGAGGGAAACTGGCCCGCAGCGTTGGGCCTGGGCGATTTTGGCGCGGGGAATTTTCCGGTTATCAAGTTTCAGGGCATCAATAGCGACCAGCATCGATACGTCGATGGCCTGCCGATCGATGAAACCTACCTGGGCAGCCAGTTCAACGACTCCTACGCGGCCAACACATTTATCTTCGATGACACCCTGTCGTGGGTCCGCGGCCGCCATACGTACAAATTCGGCGCCGAGTTTCGCGTCCAGCAATTCAACTCGCACGGCGATCACGGAGTGCCCACGTTCATATTTGATCCGGCACAAACGGCGGGAAGTCTTGGTCTCGGACCCGATAGTGGATTCGGCTTTGCCAGCTTCCTGCTGGGCGACGTGAACCAGGCGTCCGTCAGCGAACCCAACAACCTTTATGGGCGGCGAAAATCCGTCTCGCTGTTTGCACAGGACAACATCAGGGTCACACAGCGATTCACTCTTAATGTGGACTTACGCTGGGACTTCAATGGCCGTTACCACGAGAAGTACGGTCACTGGTCGAACTTCGACACAACCGCGCTCAACCCCGTCACCGGCCTGCCGGGCGCTCTGGAGTTCGCTAACGGTGGCAGCGATTCTTTCGAGAGAAAGCAGTATTACCACAATTTTTCCGGATTTATCGGCGGAGCATTTCAACTCACCGCCAAAACCGTGGCTCGGGCTTCGTTCGGCGTGTTTTACGTTCCGCTGAACCTCAATATGTATAGCGGGGTGCCTTATGGATTCGATCCCGGCTTCGTTCTGAACAACCAGGTACTGACGCCGTTCGATTGGGACAATGGCTACCCCGGGCACTCCGTCAACATCGGCAAGAACCCTAATTTCACCGAGTACGGGATGGTCTCAATCGATCCGCGCATGCTGGAGCTGGGCAATGTGCAGGCATGGACGGTGGGTGTTCAGCGGGAGATCAGCCGTGACTTGATCATTGACGCCAACTTCCTTCAAAACCATGGTTATCATCTTGAAAGCGGCTATATTCCGGCGAATCAGCCCAACTTGGCCGCTTACACGGCTGTGGCACAGGCGGGCGGGCTATATGACACAGTCAACAGGCCGGGTCTTGGAGGACTGCCTGGATTCACCGGACCTGCCTGGCAAGCGCTGGCGCCATACCCGTATGTGGCCGCGACCTATGGCCCACTCTTCTTTGTGGGCGCGCCGCTCGGCAACAGCGATTACCAGTCGTTGCAGTTCACG
>Ga0187766_10000137_pt1 | contig 35716 bp, 29 predicted proteins | sample 0216_QUI02_MP05__4_FD_132971 | JGI IMG/M metagenome (GOLD analysis project Ga0187766, IMG submission 132971) | Tropical peat soil microbial communities from peatlands in Department of Meta, Colombia - 0216_QUI02_MP05_20_MG | ecosystem: Environmental > Terrestrial > Soil > Wetlands > Peat ... | reverse complement strand
TACGTCTGAGCCAGTGTTTACCGGATGCTTTTGGCCGACCGAAGGAAGCCTCCCAGAGCTTGCGATGTCAGGAAAATGTATTAGTTCCGCTCATGAATGGATTGTTATTTTTGCGCAGTCCCTAAGCGCGCTGTGAGTGTTCGACTAGCAAGGCAATTCCTTGCCCCCCTCCGATACATGCGGAGGCTATACCGTAACGACCTCCGCAACGGGCCAGTTCGCGGGAGAGTGTGACCGCCAGTCGTACCCCAGTTGCGGCCAGCGGGTGGCCAATCGCGATAGCCCCACCGTTAACGTTGACTTTGGAATGGTCCAGTCCAAGCAGGCGCTCGCATGCTAATACCTGGGCGGCAAAAGCCTCGTTAATTTCAAAACGATCGATTTGCTCCAGGTTCAACCCAGTGGACTCCAGCATCTTTTGGATGGCAGATACCGGCCCGATCCCCATGATTTCCGGGGGGACGCCGACCACAACTCCGGCGAGCACTTGAGCCAGAGGCTGTCGCGTCTGGGAGCGCGCAAAAGTGCCGGAGGCGATCAGCGCAGCGGCCGCTCCATCCACGATGCCGGAACTGTTGCCGGCGGTTTGAACTCCGCCGAAAGCCGGCGGCAATTTGGAAAGACTCTCCATCGAAGACTCTCGAATATGGCTGTCCGCGCTGAACGATTCCACTTCGCGCGGGAGACGGAGTCCACGCGACGCGTAGCCCTCCCGCTCGAAGGTTTCGTTCACCACTGTCGCGATCTCTCCACTCAGGAAGCAAGCCGCCTGCGAGGCAATCGCTCGTGCAAAGCTGTCCGCCGCAAAACGGTCGGCCTCCTCTCGCGAGATGTGCTCACGCTTGGCCAACATCTCCGTGCTGCCCCCCATCGTCAGGTTGGGGCAGGTATCGAGCAATGCCTCCCAAAGAAAGTCCTTGAACTCGACTTTGCCCAGCTGAAATCCACCCCGGTGCGTGTAGGCAGCGATCGGGTTGCGAGACATCGACTCCGTGCCCACGACCAAGGCCAGATCCGCCTTGCCCAGTCTGATGGAATCCGCGGCCTGGAGAATCCCCTCGATTCCCGTTCCACAGACGCGTTGTACCAGGTGAGCCGGTACCTCGATTGGGACCCCGGAGTAGATTCCGATGTGCCGGGGCAGAACGTAAGCGTCGAAACTGGCCTGGGCCACATTTCCGGCAATGACGCCGCCCACCTCGTCCGGCGATACTCCAGATCGTCGGAACACCTCGCGGGCAGCCTTGATACCCAGGTCGGTGGGAGAAATCAGGCCTAACACAGAGTTGTAGTCGGCGAAGGGCGTGCGCACGCCGTCCAGGAGCCAAACATCATCGTAGTGTGAGAACAGTCCTTTAGACCGAGATGTCATGCGAGCGTCCTTCGCTGTGGCTCCAATCCCCCGTTCAACACGTGCTAGATATGCGGAACACCGTCCGCGATCGGGGGGGCGGTTTTGGCCGGGGAGGGCTCCCGGTGAGAGATTTTTGGCATACCGTACCGGGCGCGGTGCTTGTTGCCCCAAGCGCTCATCAGCTTGAGGATGGGCTTCAAGGATGCGCCGTGCCGGGTGAGCGAATACTCGACTTTCGGAGGAACCTCTGCATACACCTTGCGGTGGATGATTTCGTCGCGTTCGAGTTCGCGCAAGTGCTGGGTCAGCATCTTTTTAGTGAGACCAGGAATCAACCGCTGCAGCTCTCCGAATCTGCGAGTGCCTCCCTCGAGATAGAAGAGAATGAGAGCCTTCCACTTCCCACCGATGATGTCGGCGGTCAACTTGACTGGGCAATAGAATTCTTCCACCGGAGCCTCCCCACCAAGTTACTGAAAGGTGCCTACTAGCAATAAAGATACTTTAGCTTAGAATTCCCTCCCAGGTAAGGGGGAACCGCTTGATCGGGAAGGGTGGGGTAGGAAGGACCAGGCCATTCAGGGATGTCGAGGGAGGCATTCGTCGACAGACCGCCGTGTGGGCCGAGATCTCCCTTTTGTCCTAGACGCGCAAATCCCTCAACCAGAGGACTGCATGAGCAGCAAGCGACCCGTGGTTATCTACGGGGCGAGTGGTTTTTCGGGACGGCTCGTCGCCGAGTTTCTGCGAGAATACAGCGTTCCGTTCATCGCAGCGGGGCGGAACCGGACGCGGATCGAGGATGTTTTAAGCCGGGTTCCCGGCATCGAAACCGCCGACTACGAGGTTGTGGAGACCACCGGGTCCGTCACGGAACTCACACGGCTCTTCGCTGGAGCGAGAGTGGTGTGCAACACTGTCGGACCCTTCCTCTACAACGGCCCACGGGTTATCGAGGCCTGCTTGCAAGCGGGGTGCCACTACCTCGACATTGGGGGTGAGCAGGCGTGGCTTCGGGAAGTTGCGGAAAACTGGGGAGAGAAGTTCGCGCAGCGGGGCTTGCTTGCGGCGCCCGCCACCGCCTTCATGTCGACGGTCAGCGATGCGGCGGCGCGCCTCTGTCTCGAGACAGGCTCCATCGATACGCTCGAGATCATAACAATGTTTAAGGGGATTCCCACCTTCGGGTCGACGCAGACGATCTTTGCCGTAATCAAAACCGACGCATTTTATCTGGAACAGAACCGCTACAAGCCCTGGCCCCGTGCCGCGCGTTACGAGGTCGTCGTGCCCGGTTCGATCCAGACACAACTGGCCCTGGCGTGGGGCGGCTTTCCACATCCGGTGTGGTACAGGCATCACCCGCAGGTTGCCAATGTCCGGTCATTAGGTGGACTGCTTGATCGTCAAATCATGGAGAGCGTGGCTGCCACGGAGAAGATGTTCGAAGATCAAATCCGGCCATTACCCCAGGAAGAACAGGAACGAAGGCTGGGCGAAATGGCCAACGCCGTACAAGGCGGCACGCCTCCGCGGGAAAACAGTCGTGAACATCGCACCATTGATGTTGTCGTCGCACGCGGCAGTACAGATTATGCACAATGTGTTGTGTTCGGAACTTGTTGCTACCGGCAAACCGGCCTCATCCAGGCATTCGGCGCGCACCACCTGTCACACACTGCCCCGCGAAAGGTGGGCTTTGCATCGGCTGCGGAAGCCTTAGGACACCGGGAGATTCTCAAAGTGCTGGAGGGACAGGGTCTCTCCAAGGCGCGACTGTCTTCGTCGTGCGGATCCGGTCATGCGGGCGATTGATTACTTCGATAAAGGTGCGGAAATCGCCCCGACACGCATCGCGGTGATCGACGGGGATGCCCGTTACACGTACGGTGAAGTCCACAGAATCACGGAACGCATTGCGCGCGCCTTGTGGGGGGCAGGACTCAGAGGCGAGCGGTCAGCTGCGATTTTCTCGCCCAATGACGCCCGGGTTTTGTTTTGCATGCTGGGCATCATGCGCGCGGGCGGCGTCTGGGTTCCGATTAACTATCGAAACGCCATCGCTGCGAATGCCGAGTACCTGAGTTACGTGGAGACGGAGTGGCTGTTCTATCACAGCAGTTTCCGCGACTGCATCCGCGAACTGAAGGAGCGTGTTCCATCCCTGAAGGGCTTGGTTTGCCTCGATAGTGACGAGGGCGACCACCCGTCGCTGCATACGTTTATGGAAAGCGGTTGGAGCGCGGAGAGCATCGAATGGGGCGACCCTCACGGCAACCGTGATCGCTTGGTGGGCCTTGTACCAACCGGAGGCACCACGGGGCCGGCCAAAGGAGTACGCGTCACAAGTCTGGCCTGGGGTGCCATGACAGAGATGGCCACCCATTACTGGCGTTGCCCCGAGGCAGATGCAGTCTGCCTTAACAGTGCTCCGCTGTCTCACGCCGCCGGGGTCGTGGCCTTCACCATGTGCGCGATAGGAGCCACCAACGTCATCCTGCCCAAGTTCGACGCGGGAGAAGTGTTGCGTAGCATCGGGCATTACCGGGCTACCCATCTGTTTTTGCCACCTACGGCCCTGTATCACTTGCTTGCGCATCCGGATGTAAGAAGGTTCGACTATTCCAGTCTGCGAGTTTTTCTTTTGGCCGGCTCCCCGGTCTCTCCTCACAAGCTCAAGCAGGCGGTGGAGATTTTCGGTCCGTGCCTGTGCCAGTGCTACGGCCAGACGGAATCCCCCATGCTTCTGACCTGGATGGATGCCAAGACGGTGGCAGCCGCTGCGGCGGGCGACCAACCCCAACGGCTGGGAAGCTGTGGTCGGGCAACCTCGGCCGTGCGGCTGGCCATCATGAACGAGGAAGGCCGGCTCCTCCCGCGGAACGAAAAAGGAGAAATCGTGGCCCGCGGTACGCTCGTCACTGCCGGTTACCACAAAATGCCCGAAGCCACTGCCGAAATCCGTAGATATGGATGGCACCACACCGGGGATGTCGGATACATGGATCATGACGGATACGTCTACATCGTAGACCGGAAGAAAGACATGATCATCACCGGGGGCTTCAACGTATATTGCGCAGAGGTGGAGGCGGGGATCATGGCGCTCACGCAGGTTCACGAGTGCGCCGTGATTGGGGTCCCCCACGAGACCTGGGGTGAAGCGGTCACAGCGATCGTGGTGCTGCGCTGCGGAGCGTCGCTGACCGAGGACAGGATCATCGCGCACTGCAAGGAGAGTTTGGGAGGTGTCAAAGCGCCCAAATCCGTCGAGTTCCGTGCGGAGATTCCCAAGACGCCCGCGGGAAAAATTGACCGGCTAGCTCTGCGCAGGCCCTATTGGGCCGGCCTGGAACGGCAGGTTCATTAGGCGGGGAGGGAAGCCCCATGCTCACCACTCTCAAAGTTCCGAAAACGGGCGGCATCCCAACCACGAAAGCCAACGTGGTGCGCTGGCTCAAACGGGAGGGCGAACACGTAGGCCGCGGTGAGCCAGTGGTCGAGCTCGAGACTGAAAAGGTGAGCTACCAGCTGGAGTCGCCCCTGGAGGGTATTTTGATCAAGATTCTCGCGCAGGAGAATTCTCAAGTGCCAGTCGGTGAGGCACTCTGCCAGATTGGTCCTCGACAGAACAGCGTATCCTCCTAGCACCAAAGGAGCGGAAATGCGAAAAAGACAAGACCTGGGAAAAGACCGGTTGATTTGGATATACACGCAAATGATGCGCGTGCGCGAGTTCGAGGAAAGGGTGAAGCGGACATTTCTGCAACACCCGGGCGCCATGCGCGGTCATACGCATCTGGCTGACGGTGCCGAAGCCAGCATCGTGGGTGCACTCGCAACCAGAGACGAGACCGATCCGGTCATGCCCAGCTATCGCTGTCACGGCTATCCCATCGTGCTGGGTACGTCTCCGCGACGGATGATGGCCGAACTTTACGGACGCAAAGACGGGCTGTGCCAGGGTTTCGGCGGCTCAATGCACTTGGCCGATCCTGAACATCACTTCCCGGGCACCTCGGGAATCGTCGGGCAAAGCATCGCTCACGCCACGGGCGCGGCTCTGACCGCACAAGTGAAGGGCACCGGCCAGGTCGTCTATTGTTTCTTCGGGGACGGAGCTTCGAAGCAGGGAGCCTTCTACGAATCTCTGAACCTGGCCACCATTTGGAAGCTGCCTATTGTCTATGTGCTTGAGAACAATCAATATCAAGCCTACACGCACGTCAGTTTGGAGGATGCGAACTACGCCGCGGGCGACCCCCTTGCGAAGAAAGCCGAAGCGTTCAGCATTCCCGGCGTGACCGTGGATGGTACCGCCCCTCTGGAAGTGTACGAGAAGGTCGGAGACGCAGTCGACCGCGCCCGGTCCGGGCAAGGTCCCAGTCTGATCGAATCCAAATTCTACCGCTTCAGCGCGCATGGAAATGCCATCACCGTTCCGCCTGCCCCCACCCAATTTCCTGAGCACGAGGCTGTGGGCGTGTATGGGAACAAGGAGGAATACCAGACGGCAAGAGCCAATGACCCGGTCCAGCACTTCCGAGGCGAGCTGATCCGCAAGGGGATCATGACGGAGGCCGAAGCACAGCGAATCGATGCCGGTGCCAATGCCGAAATGGATGATGCCGTGCAATTTGCCCTGGCCAGCCCCCACCCGGCCGGGGAAGATGCACTTAAGTACGTGTACGCGTAAGGAGATCCCATGCCACAGGAAATGATGTACGGTGAGGCGATGGCCAGGGCCATTATGGAGGAGATGAAGCGGGACGAAAGCGTCGTCTTCTACGGTCAGAACATGGCCATGACTGAGCGCGATCCTATGTTGAAAAGCTTCGGACGCAACCGGGTCCGTCTCGCGCCCATTTCGGAGACGGCCGAGATCGGAATCGCGGTAGGAGCCGCCTTGACGGGCCTACGGCCGATCGTCGAACTGTGGATGAGCGAATTCATGCTTGTAGCCATGGACCAAGTCATTAACGAAGCGCCCCGCTTGCGTTACATGTCCGGAGGGCAAGTGAAGGTCCCGCTTGTGTTGAAAGCTGGGTTCGGTTTTGCCGCGGGATGGGCCGGTCAACACTCCAATTGCATCTATCACACCATGATGGGGATCCCAGGACTGAAGCTGGTCATGCCATCCACTCCCGCCGATGCCAAAGGCTTGATGGCAGCGGCCATCCGCGACGACAACCCGGTGGTGTATCTCCACCACTACATGCTGACTCTGGAGCAAGGTGAAGTGCCGGAGGGAGAATACGTCGTTCCGCTCGGAGCTGCGGATGTCAAGCGGCGAGGGACTGATGTCACCATTGTCGCTACAGGTTGGATGGTCAAGAAATCGCTGGCCGCCGCCCAACGGTTGGCCGACGAAGGCATCAGCGCCGAAGTCGTCGATCCGCGGACCTTGGCGCCCCTGGACGTCGAGACGATCGTGAACTCGGTGAAGAAGACCGGCCGCGTCGTGCTCGTCGACCAGGCGCCTCGACACGCTTCGGCGGCTGTGGTCATCGCCGGGGAAATCGCCGAGCATGGATTCGAATCACTGCGTGCTCCCGTGAAACTGGTAACGACGTGTGATGCCTCCATCCCCTACAGCGAGCCGATGGAGAATTATCTCTTGCCGAACGAGGACAAGATTGTCGCGGCCGTGAAGTCGGTGCTTGCCCACCAGGCGGTCGCGGCTTGAGCGGAGCGTGATGAGCGGCAACGCGGAACTGCTTGCCTCCTACTGGACCATCTCGGCGGCGCCACCTCATACCGACCGCGAGTACAGTCTATTTGACTTTCGGGAAAGGGTGGAAGCAGCGGCCAGAGCCGGGTTCAAGGGCTTTGGCATCTGGCACGCGGACTTGGAACACGTCCTCCGTACCCGCAGCCTGCAGGAGATGAAGCGGATCCTGGACGACAACGGGATCAAGTACGTCGAACTGGAATTCCTGACGGACTGGTTTCTGGACGGAGAACGCAAGAAGCGGTCCGACTTGAAAAGGAAAATGTTGCTGGGAGCGGCTGAAGCCCTGGGAGCCCGGCACGTCAAGGTAGGTGACTTCCAGCGGCAGAAGTGTCCCATGCCGCACCTGATTGAAGCTTTCGCGGAGCTGTGTGCGGAGGGCGCGGAACACGGTACCCAGATTGGGTTTGAGCTCATGCCCTTCGCCATGATCGATTCGCTTGAAGACTCACGGAAAATGGTCGAAGGCGCTGGCGCCGAGAATGGCGGCATTGTGTTCGACTTGTGGCACCTGGTTAAGCTCGGGATACCGTATGCAGAAATCGAACGCGTGCCGCTGCAACTGGTTACCAGCGTCGAGCTCAACGACGGCACCTTCTCCGCGCCCTGGAGCCTTCACGAAGACACGGTTAACCACCGCAGGTTGTGCGGCGAAGGGGAATTCGACATTAGGGGCTTCATCGACTGCCTCCAACGGATGGGATACACCGGTCCATGGGGCATCGAAGTCCTATCCGAAACGTTGCGTCAGTGGCCGCTAGAGCGGCTCACTACGCAGGCCTTCAGCACCACTGCAGCCCAATTCCGACCCTAGAGGGAATCGTTGTAAATTGGGAGGAAACCGGCGTCGGCCACTCGCAAACCCGAACAGGCTTTGAGTATGTCGCGAGAACTGCGGAGTTGTCCCAGCAACGCTACATCCCCCTTCTAGCGGGGTAGTCATCTATTGTGGCCTGAACGAGAGAGACGAATCCTGCGCTGGGTGAGGCCGGTTACCGGGAGTTGGGCAGGCTGATGCGCGGGTGTTGGAGGATCGAAAATATTAGGGCCGGCCCGCTACCGATACAGTGTCCTCATAACGGGCGCCACAATAGTGGGTCGGCAGCCGCCCCTCCCTCCATTCCGCAAAGCCCCTGAAACGCGGGATGAGGGCGTGTCTCGTCACCTACACTTCAACCGGGGACCCAGCCGACGTTTGCCTAATCGTACGCCGCAAGATCAAGTACAGAAGCAGCCACAGCGGCGCGGCCCAAACGTACCAGAAGGTCCTTAACCCGAGAGCTATAAAAGTGAACACAACGACATTGCTGGCGATGAACGCGCCGATGACCTGGGCCGCGACTGAATCGCGGGAACGCAGAAGCCATACGGTAGATTGCATCAGAACCGGCAACAGAACCACCAGATCGAAGAACCAACCATAAGGAATTGTCACCAGCGACACCAAAAGCAGCAATGGCATCTTGCCCAACCAGCCCCAGTCATCACGGTGCGCCCGCCAATACTGGAGAAACCAGACCAAACCGACGGCTGAGGGAATGAACTGCAACCAGTGTTTTTCCGCACCGAAGATCAAGCGCAGTACACCTCCCAACACCGGATAAGCCTCGTCCAAGATCCCCTGATCGTGCCACAAAGAAAAATACTGTCGGAAGATGGCAGGGTCGAGCAGCACAGCTATCCCGCTGCACACGAACCAAGCCACACCGAAACCGGTTAGTATAGACCAACGTCGCTCTCTCGCAGTCCAGAGCAGCAGCGCTATCCAGAACAGGTATAGAAGGTGAGGTTTAAGAGCGACTGGCAAAAGGAGCATCCCGGCGACGAAGTCTTGTCGCTGTCGTTCGACGAGCAGGAAGGCCGTTATTCCGAGCACGATCAGTGGGCCAATCTGGCCGAGTATCAAGACCGTAAGAGTAGGCGCAAACAATATGCCTACAAACCATTTCAGATGCCGTCCCGAGTTACCACCCCCATATAACCGCCAGCTCCATTCAATGCTTGCCCCCACCATCATGAGCGTGGCCCAGAGCCACAACAAGCGGCTGCGGTGCGGTTCAATTAGCGCCAGAGGTGCCATAAACGTCAGTGCCCAAGGCGGACTGAACGGAATGAGGGCTGTATCTCCATTTCTTTTCAAGGACCGCTCGAGTTCCAGCAGCTGGCGAGGCGAATATGGGTTGCCGCCTGAGAGAAGCAGTTTGCCTGCGGACCAGTACTGGACAAAGTCGTTGGTTTGAAGAATCGACGAACGGCTTAAATTCGTGACATCCCAACCCAATACCACGAATACCGCAATCAGCAAGAGCCACCGTTGATTCTCGCCTAGGACCCGCATTGATACCCCATCCTCAATAATTACCCTCGGTTGATCGGAAGCTCTTTACAACATGTCGAACGACGTCGGGCGTGTCAAGGGACTTGGGCCCTTGGTATCTGTAGGTCTGGGTTTCCTGGCGGCGCGTAGGCTCGACTCGAGAAACACCCTGGTTGCTAACCTGATCCAGGCCGGATGTTATCATCCGGCTCGCGCGTGACCCTCGGATTGACCAACCTGACGAACAACAATTAGACAGAGTCGTCCGACAGACATGAGGTTAGTTCTCTGAGCTCGCTGATCACGGTTGCAGGCGCCGGCCATCGGCCCCAACCGGTCGGCGTGCAGGGGGGCCTCCATGGATGTTTGAACACTTAAGGCTCGCTCCTCACCAACGGCGTGCGACTTATGACTTCCGGGGCAAGACTCTCTCCAGGCCGATAGCTGCAATACAGGCTCCTCGTAGTTTCCATCATCAGCAGCGAGTGACGTTGTGCGGCGGCGAACAAGCCGGCCGGATCGCGCCTTGCGAATTCCGTAGTACCGGACCTGTGCAAGCGAGGGGCAGGCGCGGCGTGCGGCGTATCAGTGCGAGACGATTCGAGCCGTGTGTCGATCGCATTTCTGCCAGAAGCAAGCTGCAAGACGCGACCGCAAAGGCTGGGCTTCGAAAAGCATCCGCGCTTAGTTATTGAGGTTTGGCACCCGGATCTCACGCCCCCCCGGGCATAGGCCGCCAGCCGTACATCCTGCCGCGGGCCGCGCTGCGCTTCCAGTCGGCAGCGGTGGCAACGCGGTGGCTTGTTCGGGCGTGAAATAGCGCACTGTCACATCTTCGCCAATATATTTGACGTGACTCTTCGCGAGTGACATTTGCTGCGGCTGGGGTCGGGGAATGAAATACCGCACCTTCACACCTTGTGCCAGGTAGTCGAGTTCGTTCTCCCCGACCCATACCCATCGCGGCAACGTCCTGGCAGCCTTCCTCCCGTCCTCTGCTCTTCCGGTTTGCAGCCTGGACATAGTGTCTGCCGGATGTGGTTTCGCAGACGCAAAGGGCGCCCCCAGCGCGATGGCAGATGAGCTTGCAGATGCTGAAAAAGCTGCAGACAACGCCGGACGGCGACCGCTATAGGCGATCCAGCTAGCCAGGGCGAGTATCGCGGCCAAGGCCGCTTGCCATCCGCGCCCATACAGGCGCAGGGGTTCGGCTGGCGGCGAGATGATTGACACTGCCGCCGGGGTCTTCTCGTGTTCCACTTCGTCGGCATACCAAATCGCCTCTTCGACTAGGCCAGCTATCACTCGATAGGTGGCCATCTCTCGATAACCAAAGGCATGCACTTCGGCAAAAAAAATCTGCAGCGCTCCGGCCACCGTGCCGTTGTGATAAATCGGCAGGATCAGCAGCGATTTGGCTCCGAACTGCCGGCAAATCGCCGCTTCAATGCGTGTGTCGGTCTGGGCGTCCTCGACACGCAGAATTTCGCCTCTGTCATACCCTGACACGCTCAGTGTCGCCATAACACGCCGTCCTACGTAAGAGGCGGCGCTTCCGCATCCGGCCCGATAAACGAGTTGATTTCTTTCCAGAAGGGCGATGGCAATTCCGCTGGCGTTAGCCACGTTTCGCGCACAGCGAGCGATCAAATGAACGGCACGGTCAAAGTCGAACTCGCCTATCGCGATCGACCGTTGGAGATCGAGAAGGTCAGAAAATGACGGCGTATCCCGAGCGTGTTCCTGCACGACAAAGGCGCCGCCGGAAGGTTTCTCGAGGTATTCCAGATTGGGGCGAACGGAATGGGTATGCATACCCGCGGCCTCCGATTCTGCGGCTACTTCTGGTCACGTCAGTGGATGAGCGGTACAAACCAGTTCCGGGGCTGCATCGCAGTTTCACATCGAAGTGAGGGCCTGTCAATACGCCGCCCGCATTATCGCGACCGTCATACCTTTTCCAGCTTCGATACCGAGACCGGCCTTTCGACTGGTGCTTGTCGTTTTCGAGCCCAATTGATTACCGCGGTACCGTGTCCTTCTGTCTTCGAGAATTAACACAGTATTGACCTGCCTGTAAGAAATCAGTTGCACACTAAATGGTGCTATCCCCGGCGAGGACCCTCATGCGTAAGTTGACGATCGTTTTCTTCGACGCCGGCGGAGGGCATCGCAATGCCGCCGAGGCGCTCAAGGGCACGCTAGAGACACAGGCGCGACCCTGGGAAGTTTGTCTTCTCAACCTGCAGGAGTTACTCGATTCCCTAGACCTCATTCGGCGCGCGACGGGCATCCGCATCCAGGACGGGTACAACCTGATCCTGCGCAGAGGCTGGACGCGTCCGACACCGCAACTTCTGGGGCTACTGCGCGGCCTGATCCGGCTGTACCACCGGCAGGTGGTCGCCGCGCTTCAGAAATATTGGCAGCAAAACCGGACTGACCTGGTGCTGTCGGTAATCCCCCTGTTCAACCGGGCGCTGGCGGAGAGCTTGCGGGAGTCTGCTCCGGCTACGGCCTTTGCCACATTGCTGACCGATTTGGCGGACTGTCCACCGCATTTCTGGATGGAGGACGAGTCAGAGTTCCTGATTTGCGGCACCGAGCGCGCCGAGCAGCAGGCGCTCGAGATGGGCCACGCGCGCTCCCGCGTGTTCAAGACCTCGGGCATGATCCTGAAGCCAAAGTTTTACGAGAAGCCGCGGGTCAACGTCGCGGCGGAGAGGGCGCGGCACGGATTGGATCCTGAGTTACCGACGGGGATCGTGTTGTTCGGCGGCCACGGATCGCCTGCGATGCTGGAGATTGCCAGGAGACTCAGCGAGAGCGCGAACCGAGTTCAGCTGATCATGATTTGCGGGCACAACCAGAAACTGCGCACTGAGCTGGCCGGAATGCAATCTCCGATGCCTATGCTGGTTGAGGGCTTCACGTGGAATATGGCGTATTACATGGCGCTGGCCGATTTCTTCGTGGGCAAACCCGGGCCAGGCAGCATTAGCGAAGCACTGCAGTTTCATCTGCCGGTGATCGTAGAGCGCAACCAGAGGACGATGCCGCAGGAGCGCTACAACACGGACTGGGTCGCAGAGAAGCGGCTTGGTGTCGTGTTGCGCAGCTTCAGCGAGATTGCCGGCGGAGTGGAGCAACTGCTGTGGCCGGAGACATTCGCGGAGCTCTGCGGTAATGCTCGCGCGTTCTCCAACCGGGCGCTGTTCGAGGTGCCTTTTATCCTGGACGAGGTGCTGGAACGCCACGTTCCATATTCTGTGTCCGAATCGCTGCCCGATGTTCGTCCGCTGGGGCCGGATGCGGCGTGGGCGAGCCTGACCTAGAAATGCTCCCGGTAGAGCATCCCCCTTTAAAGTAGCTAAAAGACAATATGCTGACTCTGCGTGGGGGTGAGGTGGTCGGCTCCGCGAGGAGGTCTGTCCTTGTTTCTGATCACACGCTCTGCCTCCTCTCTGCGGGAAGGCATCAGGAACTGGGGGCGGGCCGGTAGGCCTCGACGAGTTCCGGCGCAAGGGCATTATTACGGGCGATCTCAGCATATAAGCGCGAGCTGGGACGAGGCGTGCGGAGCTGGGTTGCGGGGTCTAATTGGATCAAGCCGAAGCGAAGTTTCCAGCCCTCGGTCCACTCGAAGTTGTCGGTGAGGGTCCAGTGGAAGTAGCCGCGAATGTCGTAGCCTTCGCGAATCAGGCTGTGCAGCTCCTTCACTACGTTCACAATCAGCCAGGGACGGATGCGATCGTGGGCATCGGGGACCCCGTTCTCCAAAACGTAAATTGGTTTTTTCAGCTGCGCGGCATCCTCGACTGCAACCCGAACCGCCGGGGGGTACGCCTCGCCGTAGGGGCGATCCACGCCGGGGTCGCCCTGGGGGACGTGGCCGGGCACGAAGATACGCCCGAAGAGCTGGCCGACGTTGCGCGCATCGAAGGCTACGTGCAAACGTCCGTACACATTCAGGCCGACGAAGTCGCACGCGCCTTTGACGTCGGCGGTATGGCCATCCAGCAGGTGGAAGGGGAAATCGAGGCGACCGCTCTCGACCAACCGGATGAAGGTTCGATTGAACGTGCCATGCAGGAGTCCCGCTACCCAGCGGTCGACTATGGTTGCCATCGGTTCGAACACCACGAAGTGCTGTGCCCATCCCACCTGGGCTTCGGGCTGGAGTTCATGAATGGCGCGATAGGCCGCGAGATGGCAGCGGGCCTGTGCGCTGATGACGCGGATGGCGGCGCCGATCTGTCCGGTCTTGCCGGGAGGAAACTCGCCCAGCACGTATCCGAAGGCGGCATAGACGTTGGGCTCGTTGAAGGTGACCCACGACCGGCACAAATCACCCAACGCGCTCACCACGCGGCGTGCGTAGCGCTCAAAGAGGCTGGGAGCTGCAGGGTGGAGGAATCCGCCCTGCTGCTCGAACCAGCGGGGGTGAGTGAAATGGTGAAGGCAGACGAGAGGACGAATGCCACGGCGGGCCAGTTCCTCCATCAGTTCCCGGTAACGATGCAGGGCGGCCGGGTCCCAGCGATCCTTCTCCGGTTCGATGCGGCTCCATTCCAAAGAAAGGCGGAGAGCATTGAGACCGAGACTGCTGGCCAGATCGAAGTCGGGCCTGGCGTTGCTCCACCAATTACAAGCCGCGCCGGAGCGGTCACCGCTCTTGATGCGGCCAGATTGCTCCCAGTCGGCCCACTGGCTGTTGCGGTTGAAACCCTCGACCTGATAGGAGGCGGTGGAGACTCCCCAGAGAAATCCGGGGGGAAATGGCAAGGGCAGGGAAGCGGAATGGGATGCAGGTGAGGAATCTACCGGCGGCACAGGCTGCATCGTACATGGCGGAGGGGCTTCTGGCCAAGAGGCACGGGCGGCCCGTTCTGTTTCAGGGAAGACTCGTTTGCCGCCGCGTAAAACTTTGTAAAGGCCGGACCTCGGGGGAAATCGCGATGCTAGATTGAAAACGTGGCTGACATCGGCTTTGGTGGCGCGAAAAGCGGTTTACGAGCCGCGATTCTGTTCGCGGGTGCGACTGCCGTGGGCCTGTGCGTGTGGGCTCTGCGAGCGGCGGGGCAGGAGGGAACCGGGAAGGCTGCGGGCGCTTTCTCGCGGGTGGTGGGAACGATCAAAGCGATCGAGGGGAATTCCATAACGCTCGCCTCCGATGAAGGGGGCGCAACCCTTTACGTGACGGTGCGGGATACGACGCGGCTGCTGCGGGTCGCTCCGGGGGAGAAGGACCTGAAGAATGCCCAGCCGGCGAACCTAGCAGATTTGCAGGCGGGGGACCGGATCCTGGTTCGGGGCAGGCCCTCCGATGACCCGCACGCGCTCGAGGCGACGGCCATCGTCGTTATGAAGCAGACCGATGTCGTGGCCGCGCGCGAGCGCGAACGTGAAGACTGGCAAAAGCGGGGCGTGGGCGGACTGGTGACCGCGGTTGATCAGGTCAGCGGGACGATCACGCTTTCGGTGGGAGCGCTCGGAGCCAAACGAACCGTGACTGTGCACACCACCAAGAACACGATCTTGCGGCGCTATGCGCCGGCTTCGCCCAAGTTCGACGACGCCCAGCCGGCGCCCCTCGACCAGATCAAGCCAGGCGACCAGTTGCGGGCGCGCGGAACCAGAAGTGCGGACGGCAGCGAGATAGCGGCGGAAGAGGTTGTCTCCGGCACCTTCCGCAACATCGCCGGAACAGTCACCCAAGTGGACGCCACCGACAACAGGCTGACGGTGCAGGATGCGATCAGCAAGAAGCCGGTGGTGGTCAGGTTCTCTTCTGAATCGCAGTTGAGAAAACTCTCGGAGGAATTCGCTCAGCGGATTGCCCTGCGACTCAAGGGTAGCGAGTCATCCGGGGAGGGAAGCGCGGCAGGTAACGGGAGCGAGGGATCCCAGTCGCAAGCTTCCGCGGGAGGGGGCGCCGGCCGGGCTCCTGACTGGCAACAGATTCTGGCTCGCATACCAGCCTCGTCTCTACGGGATCTGCAGAAGGGGGACGTGGTGATGCTAGTCTCAACGCAAGGCAGCGATTCCGCAGAAGTGACGGCGATCACGGTCCTGGCCGGGGTGGATGCGATCCTGCGAGCGTCGCCGAACGGAGCCTCCTCGATGCTGCTTTCGCCCTGGAGCCTCGGTTCCCCGAGCCTGGAGGGCGCCAGCCCGTAGCGCTGGCAAGGTGGTGTAGAGGTTGCCAACAAAGTCGATTTGACGAACCTCGCCGCCTTGGTGGGCCAGGGTTGCGGCATGCTTAAAGGCTATGCCCTGACACCAGCCGCCCGGTGCTTGTGCGGCCAGTGAAGCTGCACGTCGTGTTGGCGGACGCGGTAATCCCTTCGACTTCGCTCAGGGCAGGCTCGGAAGGCTGCCCGGACACAAACCGTCAGGGATGATGCGGCTGACGGCGTGCGCGCATACGAATCAGGGATTTTTCCTGGCGCCTGTCAAAGTACGCTCCGGCGACATGTGAGATAGCCGCAGGCTCCAGATCATGAATCGCCATTGCGGACAGGAGCGTTCATGCAGTTTGGTTCTGTTGTTGCGAAGGTCGGTCTCATTCTACTGCTGTTAGCGGTGTTATTCATATTCGGTGTGGGCAGAGCCCGGGCGCAAACCGGCCCGGGAACATTGCACGGGCATGTGACGGATCCTTCGGGTGCGGCGGTAGTCAATGCGACAGTCGAGGTGTTAAAGCCAGACGGGCAGGCTACAACCACGGCCACGAACCGTGTGGGCGTGTTCGATGTGAAGGGGCTTGCCCCGGGCCAATATGTGATTAAGGTGGATGCGCCGGGATTTGCCACATTCCTCGAGCAGGATGTCGAGATCACCGCCGGGCCGCCGCGAGAACTCAACGTCACGCTCAGCATCGCGGTGGAGAAACAAGAGGTCGAGGTGCAGGAGCATACCACCACGGTCGATGTGGCTCCCTCCAGAAACGCCAGCGCGGTGGTGATGACGGGAAAAGACCTGGAGGCGTTATCCGACGATCCGGACGAACTACAGTCGGACTTGGAGGCGCTGGCCGGACCATCGGCGGGCCCGAACGGGGGACAACTCTACATTGACGGCTTTACGGCCGGACAGCTTCCGCCGAAATCGTCGATTCGCGAAATTCGAATCAACCAGAACCCGTTTTCGTCGGAATACGACAAGCTGGGCTACGGACGGATCGAGATCTTCACCAAGCCAGGCACAGACAAGTTTCACGGACAGATCGCTGTCCAGGGGAATTCTTCGGCGTTCAACTCCAAGAATCCGTTCCTTGCCCAGGAACCTTCCTACTATTCGACGCAGTATATGGGGAGCGTGGGGGGACCGATCAACAAGCGGTCTTCGTTCTTCTTCGACTTTCAACGGCGGAACATCAACGAAGTTGCGATTATCAATGCAGAGATTCTCAACCCCGCGTGCCAACCCGGCCAGCCTACCAGCTGTAACTCCGCGAACTACGCGTATAACTACACGGCGGCCGTACCCAACCCGTACGCGCGCACGAATTTGAGCCCGCGCATCGACTACCAGCTGAGCAAGAACAACACGCTGACGGCGCGCTACCAGTTCTTTCAGGATACTCAAACCAACGATGGGGTAGGAGGATTCTCGCTCGCGTCACAGGGGTACAACAGCCGGAGCACGGAGCACACGCTGCAGCTGGGCGACACGCAGGTTGTCGGCACGAAGATCATCAATGAGACGCGGTTTCAGTACCTTCACGACTACGAAGACCAGGCCGCCCAGAACACCGATACGTCGGTGGAAGTCGCGGATGCGTTCAGCAGCGGGGGCAGCGCTGTGGGAAACACCAGTTCCCTCAGCAACCACTACGAACTGCAGAACTATACTTCGATTTCGCTGGGCAAACACTACCTAAAGTTTGGCGGCCGGCTGCGATCCGTACACGAAGACAGCATCCAAGCGGTGAATTTCAACGGGACCTACTACTTCCCTTCGATCCAGGCCTACCGGGACAGCTTCGTGGGGCTGGGGCAGTTGGCCAGCCAGTACCAGCAGACGAGCGGAGGAATTTCGTCCTCCGGCAGTCCGAGTCCGCCAGTTCCCGGGGCCAGCGTCTCCTGGGTGGACGCGGGCTTGTACCTGCAGGACGACTGGCGAGTGCGTGCCAACCTGACGCTGAGTTACGGGCTGCGCTTTGAGACGCAAAGCAAGATCGACGACCACGCAGACTGGGCACCGCGCGTTGGCCTGTCGTGGGGCGTCGGCGGGGGTGGGAAGAACGCGGCGAAGACCGTCGTGCGCGCCGGGTTCGGGATGTTCTATGACCGGTTCAAGGAAGACTACATGTTGCAGGCCCTGCGCTTCAACGGGGCCAACCAAGTAAACTACATCGTGCCCAGCCCGGACTTTTTTTCCTATCCGCCACAACCACCTAGTTTGCTGCCCAGTTTGGTTTCCCCGACGAGCTACCTGATCGACCCGGCGCTACACGCACCGTGTATCATCCAGAGCGCGGTCAGCGTGGAGCAGCAGATCTCAAAGGATGCCAACTTCACCGTGTCCTACTTAAACTCGCGCGGTGTGCACCAGTTCCTGACCCGGAACATCAACGCTCCGATTCCACCCGCGATCGATCCCACCGACCCCCGCGTTCGGCCGTACGGCAATCTCGACAACATGTATCAGTACGCCTCGGAGGGGATCTTCAAGCAGAACCAGTTGATTGCGAACGCAAACGTGCGGGTGGGGGCGAGGTTATCGTTGTTCGGCTATTACACACTGAACTACGCAAACAGCGATGTAGGTCGCATCTCGGACTTTCCTTCGAACCAGTACGATTTGTCTGTCGACTACGGGCGGGCGTCGTACGATTTTCGTCACCGTGCGTTTGTGGGCGGGACGATCGCGCTGCCGTATGCCTTTCGCCTGAGCCCGTTCATGATCGTGACGTCGGGCATGCCGTATAACGTGACAGTAGGGCAGGATCTGAATGGCGACTCGATTTTCAACGACCGGCCAGCGTTCGCGGCCAATGCTGCGGGCTCCTGTGAGCTGCCGACCGAGGCCTGCCACTACAACGCGAATCCCGATCCGACGGCCGCTCGGGTGCCGATCAATTATCTGACTGGTCCGAGTCGCTTCACGCTCAACCTCAGGCTGGGCAAGACGTTTGGATTTGGACCAGAGGGCGGCGGTACGACGGCGGGACAGGCTGGGACGGCAGGAGGTCCGCATGGAGGGCATGGACCTCAGGGAGGCGGGTACGGCCGCAGCATGAGTGGGCCTTTTGGATTGGGCCCGGTCACGAACCGGCGCTACAACCTCACTTTCAGCGTGCTGGCGAGAAACGCTCTGAATCGGATGAACCTGGCCACGCCCATCGGGAACGTGAACTCTCCCTTCTTCGGCGAGTCCACGGCCCTCGCCGGGGGACCGTTCTCCAGTACGGCGGCTAATCGCCGGATTGAACTGCAGGCCACGTTCTCCTTTTGACCCTCGAATCAGCCGCGCGCCTAAGTGGGACGCGTTTCCTAGGCCACAGCCTCTCCCGGCTATACTGGCACACCATTCCGGAGACGCCATGAAGTCCCAATTAAGGTTAACGCCGCTCGCCGTGTTGTTTGGGTGCCTGGTAGCAGCAGCGCAGGACAGCACCGCCCCTCCCCCTTCTAGCGGGGACGGGCATTCTGCCCGCCGTCCCACCATCGGGCTGGTGCTCGAAGGCGGCGGGGCGCTGGGCCTGGCGCACGTGGGGGTCCTGCGCTGGTTCGAAGACAACCACATTCCCATCGACTATGCGGCGGGCACCAGCATGGGCGGACTGGTAGGCGGCCTGTACTCGACCGGCATGTCGGGCCAAGAGATCTACCGATTCGTGCAAACCATCAACTGGAACAAAGTGCTACGCAACGAAACACCGTACCGTGACCGCTCCTATCGTCGCAAGGAAGACCGGCGCCAATATCCCAATGACATGGAGTTCGGGCTGAAGGGAGGCGTGAATTTTCCCAGCGGCTTCAACTCCGGTCACCAGGTCGGGCTGATCTTGGATCGGGTTGCTCTGCCTTACTCCGAGCTGACCAGCTTCAACGAGCTGCCTACGCCCTTCCGCTGCGTTGCCACCGACCTAGTGAGCGGCAAAGCGATCGTCTTCGACCACGGCTCGCTGGCGGAGGCCCTGCGCGCCACCATGTCTTTGCCCGCCATCTTCAGTCCGGTGCGACGCGATGACCGGATCTACGTGGATGGGGGACTGCTCGAAAATCTGCCCGTGGACGTGGTCCGCGCCATGGGTGCGGACATCGTGATCGCGGTCCACCTGGAGACGGCGGGGTTGAATCCCAGGGTTGCGATGTCGGCCTTTGGGGTGTTGCAACGATCCATCAGCGTGGTGGTTGCGGTCAACGAACTGGCCAGCATGCAACGGGCGGATGTACTCATCCCGGTGCACACCGAGGAGTTCACCAGCACGGACTATCAGGCTTCGGAGAAGATCATCGCCCTGGGATTTTCGGGAGCAGAGGAAAGGAAGCAGGTGCTCTCCCGGTTCGCCCTTGACGATGCGGAGTGGAAGCAATACATGGCGCAGCGCGAGCAACGAAAGCGACCTCTGCCGATCCCGCAGTTTGTCGAGGTCAGGGGAACAGCTCCAGTGATCGCGATGGGGATTCAGCAAGGGCTGCAAGACAACGTCGGCAAACCGGTGGACTTCCCCGGGCTGGACCGGGAGATGACCGAGATCACAGGTCTGGGCCGCTTCTCCACTGCGGGTTTTCAGCTGGCGCGGCGGAACGGGCAGGACGGTCTGCTGGTCCACACCCAGGAAAAGGACTATGCTCCGCCAACGGTAAATCCGCTGTTCGTCATCGACGGTTCGGATTATACGGACACGCGCTTTGACCTTGGCGCGCGCATCACCCTGATGGACCTGGGGGGATTCGGGTCGGAGTGGCGGACAGACCTGATCGGAGGATCGGTATACGGCATCGCCTCCGAGTACTACCACCCGCTAAGTTGGCTGAGCCATTTCTTCATCGCGCCGCGAGGGTTTGCCCGGTCCGAGCCGTTTGACGTGTACCTTGAGGGCAATCGCATCGCGACCTACCGCGAGCATAATTACGGTGGAGGGTTCGACTTCGGCGTAGCGTTCAGCCGCTTTTCTGAATTGCGCTTTGGCTACCAGACCGGGTACGAGTCCCTGACCCGCGAGATCGGGACCCCCGAGCTGCCCAACGCCAGCGGCCGGCAAGGATTTGCCCGCCTGCGGCACGTCATTGACCACACCGACGACCCGGTCATTCCGCGAAACGGCTTCCGGGCAGAGTCCGAGTTCCGACTCTACGATTCCAACCCTGATGCGAGCGAGCACTTCCCGTCCGGCGAGATTCGCTCTGGAATCTTCCACAGCATATCCGCCCCTTCGTCGTTGTTTTTGCTCGCCTCCGGAGGGACAACCTTTGGTCGTGAGGGCACAGGTATCCCGGTGTTCTCGCTGGGCGGGCCCACCCGTCTGGCGGCCTATGGCGTCAACGAGTTGCTTACCAACCAATATTTCCTGTTTCAGCCGGGTTATATTCACCGCCTGACCACTCTTCCGCCGCTGCTGGGGAAGAATGTCTACCTGGTTACGGACTACGAGATCGGCAAGGCTTACGGGGATCTGGCCACCGCAGATTCGCGCCTGCCCATGGACGGCAATGTTGCGGTGCTATTCCAGACGATTCTTGGTCCCATTGTATTTGGCGGCGCCGTGGGCGATAGTGGCCATCACAAGTTCTATTTCCAGCTCGGGCGATTCTTCTAGAATGCTGCAGCCCGAAGTGGGAGAAAACATGGGCATCGAACTCTCCGGGGAGGTCCGCGGCCTGTTGGACCGTCCCAACTTTGTGCACCTGGCTACGCTGATGCCGGATGGCTCGCCGCAGAGCGTGCCGGTGTGGGTAGGCAGAGAAGGGAATCAGATCCTGGTCTGCACTTCGGAACGCTCGCTCAAGGCGACAAACACCTTGCGCGATCCGCGGGTAGCGCTGTCGGTAGTGGATCTGCGCAACCCCTACGAAGAGGCGCAATTGCGAGGTCGCGTCGTGGAACGTCGGCCCGACCCCGATTGCGTGGTCATGGACCCCATCTCACACAAATACACGGGGAAGCCGTTCCCCTTCCGTGATCCGTTCGGACGGGTCTGCCTGGTGATCGAGATCGACAAGGCGCGCTACGCCAAGCTGCCGTTTGCACACACGCCGCCGACGAATTCCTGAACGCCCGTCTCGACGCAGACTCTCTCGGGCTTTTATGATGGTCTAGGACTAAGCCATCGAGGTATCTATGCCTGAACCAACCTATGAGGAACTGAAGGCCCGCCTGGCCGAACTGGAAAAACAGACCGATGCCAGAAAGCGCAGCGGAAACCTCGAATTTCGTGTCTCCGAGAAAGGGGGCGTCAGCGTTTACGGACTGGGCCGCTTTCCGGTTACGCTCTACTACGAGCAGTGGGTGCGCCTGTTGGACACTGCTGAGAGTCTTCGACAATTTCTTGAAGAGAACAAGTCCAAGCTTAAGCTCAAAGGTCGGTAACCTCGGTTCCGCTCCATTCCTTTATCTGACGACCCGTGGGCGAAAAACGGGACGCCCGCGGGAGATCGAAATCTGGTTCACGGAGCGCGAGGGCCATTTCTACGTGCTTGCCGAGCACGAGACCTCGAACTGGGTACAGAACCTGCGAGCGGATGCTGAGGTGCGCGTCAGGATCGGCTCGGAGAGCTTCGCCGCGCAGGCGCGCGTGCTGCGTCCGGAGGAGGACGGCAGATTGTGCCGAGAGATTCAGAAGTTGTCACGGCGCAAGTATGGCTGGGGGGATGGCCTGGTCGTTCAGCTGACGCGGAAGGGCCGAAGGTGACGGTGGGTGACGAGCGGAGCGGCCGGCTTTGGCCTCAGCAGCGGGCACGGTTCGGACCGGGGCTGCGGTGAACAGACGAGCGGTTGTCCCGTGCTTGCCGGCAGAGATCTTCCTCGTCTGCTGAGGATGAAGGTATCCCGATTCGTTTGGGCCTGGCCGGAAGGAGAAGAGCGAGCCCAGGATCTCCCTTGATCGAACCGCTGCTGGAGGGCGCGCAGCCCATCATATGTAGGTACACTACCGGCGTGTGCGCCGATCCCATTTTGCACTGGGCTTCGTCACCTGCTGACCAGCGCCTCGCGTACGGCAGCGACCCCAACCAGTTCGGCGATCTTCGCTTGCCGAAGGCAGTGAAGGCCAAACCGAGCGCGGTTGTCATGAATATCCATGGCGGCTACTGGCGGGCTGAGTATGATCTGGCCCACGCGGGGCACTCGTGCGCAGCGCTCACACAGCAAGGCATAGCCACGTGGAACGTCGAATACCGCCGCATCGGCAATGAGGGAGGCGGTTGGCCGGGGAGCTTCGAAGATGTGGCGCGCGCCTACCGCTTTCTTCCACAAATCGCGACTCAATACAACCTTGACGCCTCCCGCGTAGTGGTGATGGGCCACTCAGCGGGAGGCCAGCTGGCGTTGTGCCTGGTGGCGCACGAGCCCAGCGTACGGCGTGTTCTGTCGCTGGCGGGAGTGGTTGATTTGCAGCGTGCTTTCGAACTCCACCTTAGTTCGGATGCGGTGGTCGAGTTCCTGGGCGGCAAGCCCGACCAGGTTGCGGATCACTACCGCAGGGCCGATCCCATGCGGCTTTCCATTCGGGAGGCGAGGCAGGTTCTCATTCACGGTCTGGATGATGACATCGTACCGCCGAACTTCAGCCGGCGGTACGTGGAAGCAAAACAGAAAAGTGGGGAGCAGGTTGCGTTGGTACAAATTCCCGAAGCCAACCACTTTGACGTCATCGATCCGCGTTCGAAGGCATGGAATGTCGTCGTACAAATCGTCCGGGAGTCACTGGACGGCTAAGCTGCCGTTCCCACCGGCTTCATTGGCCGCGCATGATTTCAGAATGCGTCATTCGCCTGACCCGGTGATGAAGAGGTGTGGCACGACCCCAGATGGTCGAAGCTGTTGCCGATGGGAAACGGCGAGAATCGCTCTTCGCCGAGGCAAGCTCACGGACCCTATCGGCCAGTTCCCATGGTTGACAACTCCCTTGACGATCGTCGTATGAGTCCATGAGGCAACCCTTTATACAACCCTGCCGAGAACCAGCGCGGAGTTCTTCGACCCGAACGCGATGCAGTTACACACAGCATGCTCGATGTCGGCGGTGCGCCCCGGATGGGGCACGTAGTCGAGATCGCAATTCGGGTCGGGCTTTTCCAGGTTGATCGTAGGGGGAATTTGCGCCCGCTGCATGGCGACGATGGTGGCGGCGACTCCCGCGGCTCCACACGCTCCCTGGGGATGGCCGATCTGCGACTTGAGCGCGGACATCGCCACACATCGGGCGTGCTCCCCGAGAGCTAGTTTGAGCGCCTGCGTTTCGATGCGATCGTTCAATTGCGTGGAAGTGCCGTGCAGATTCACGTAGTCGACGTCTTGGGGGACGATCGCGGCCTCCTGCATGGCCAAGCCAATCGCTCGCGCCGGTTCCTCGCCGCATTCCTTGAGCCGCACGCGGTGAAAGGCCTCGCAAGTAGATCCATACCCGCGAACCTCCGCAAGCAGGGTGGCGCCGCGTGCGCGGGCATGTTCGTACTCCTCCAGTACGAACATCCATGCACCTTCGGCAAGCACGAAGCCATCACGGTCGGCGGAAAACGGCCGCGATCCTTTTTCTGGTGCCGCATTCCACGAGTCGGTCAGGATTTTCATCAAGATGAACCCTTTGATGATGCCGAGAGCGATCGGAGCGTCGGCGCCGCCGGTCAGGACGCGGTCGGCACGTCCGTATTGAATCTGGCGCAGAGCATAGCCGATGGCATCGGTGGAGGAGGTACATCCGGTTGTGATCACGTGGCTGGGACCACGCAACCCAAAGCGGATGCTCACATCACTGGATAGAGTTCCCATCACGCCCGTCGGCACGCCGAACAGGCTCATGTGGCGGAAGTCCTGCTGAAAAAACAATCGATATTGCTCCTCGACGAATTCCTGGGAGCCACCGCCCGATCCGAGAATGACGGCAAACCGGCGGCGCTCTGCGGGCGAGAGGGAAACCGGGTTTACGCCAGCCTGCTCGAGGGCTTCATTAGCGGCCGCCAGCGCCAGGGGCAGAACGCGGGACACATGCTTGCGTTCGCGTTTCTCCACCCAGGCCAACTCGTCGAAGTCGCGGACTTCGCCCGCAATCCGCACAGAAATCTCACTGGGATCAAAGCGCGAAATACGACGAACCCCGCTCTGGCCGGCAAGGATTGCGTCGGCGAACGCCGCCCTGCCAATGCCGTTCGGGCTTATTACCCCCATCCCCGTGACTACCGCGCGCCGCTTCAATTTGATCTCATTCTATCCAGGACCAGCCGCACAGATTGGATGCAGAAGCGACTCCGAAGGCTCGATATGCTAAGGATGCCATGCGAATCCTCGGTCTCGCCAGACGGACGGCTTCGAAGCGCTGGCGGTGCCGTATATAATCGAGCGTTTCTTGGGGAGAACCATTGGCCTACGAAGACTTGCGCGACTGGATGGCGGCACTCGAAGCTGCAGGCGAACTGCGGAGGATCCGCACCCAGGCGGACCCGATCCTCGAGATCGCCGAGATCACCGACCGCGTTGCCAAAGCAAAGTATGAAAGTGCTGGCGGTAGGCCAGTGCCTGCCGGCGGTCCGGCTTTGCTGTTTGAGAATGTCAAGGGATATCAGGGGGCTCGGCTGCTGATCAACCAGTTCGGCTCTGACAAGCGAATGCGCATGGCGCTGGAGGTCGACTCGCTGGATGAAGTAGCGGAGCGCATTCGCGGTTTCATGGACGTGAAGTCTCCGCAGAGCTTTCTGGACAAGATGAAGATGTTGCCCATGCTGGCTGAGATGGGCAAGTTCTTTCCCAAGACGGTTCCGAGCGGAGCCTGCAAGCAGGTGATCAAGGGCGACAAGTTCTCGCTGCTGGATCTCCCCATACTTCACTGCTGGCCGCAGGACGCGGGGCGCTTCATTACCCTGCCCTGCGTCATTACGCGCGATCCCAGGACGGGAAAACGGAACGTCGGTATGTACCGCATGCAGGTCTACGATGAACGCACAACAGGGATGCATTGGCAACGGCAGAAAGTTGGCGCTGAGCACTATCGGGAGCGATTGCGGGAGACCCAGCCTGATGCAGCGGGGCGGGTGGATCTGATGGCTCGAAGCTCGGGCGGCGCGGTGCTGGCGGAGGGGAACCGCCCCTCCGGGAGGATGGAAGTGGCCGTTGCCATTGGAACCGATCCCGCGCTTACGTTTTCGGCGATCGTACCGGCCCCGCCAGACGTGGAGGAATTCCTCATCGCAGGCTTCCTACGTCAAAAGCCCGTGGAGCTGGTCAAGTGCGAGACCGTGGATCTAGAGGTTCCGGCGTCGGCGGAGATCGTCCTCGAGGGCTATGTGAATCTCGAGGAATTGCGCACAGAGGGTCCGTTTGGCGACCACACCGGGTTTTATTCATTGCAAGACCAGTACCCGGTCTTCCATGTCACCTGCGTCACGCACCGCAAGGACCCGATTTACGCCACCACCATCGTGGGCAAACCGCCGATGGAAGACGGCTGGATGGGCAAGGCGGTGGAGCGCATTTTTCTTCCCCTGATGAAACTGACCATTCCAGAACTGCAGGATGTGAATCTCCCGATCGAAGGCATCTTTCACAACCTGATGATCGTCTCCATCCGCAAGTCTTATCCCGGGCAGGCGCGCAAGGTGATGAACGCGATCTGGGCGTTGGGGCAGGCGATGTTCACCAAATGCATCCTGGTCGTAGATGAAGATGTCAACGTGCACGATCTTGCTGAGGTGACGCTGAAGGTGTTGAACCACATCGATCCGGAGCGCGATATCCAGTTCACGCTGGGCCCCGTGGATTCACTGGACCATGCGTCGCGCTTGCCCAACTACGGCTCCAAGATGGGAGTGGACGCGACCCGCAAGTGGGCCAGCGAGGGCTTCAGCCGTCCCTGGCCCGACGAGATCACCATGGATGCCAAGACCAGGCTGGAGGTGGACGGCAAGTGGAAGGCGCTGGCGCGCGAGTTGGGGCTGAACTGAGGTTGTGACTCTTAGCCATCAGTTCGCAGGCTGGTTGCCGCAGAACGCTGGATACTTCTCCCGAAAGCAGGCCGGCATGAGCTTCTATTTCCCCATCATCCTGATGGTGCTGGGAACCACTTTCTACCACCTGGCCCAGAAATCCGTACCACCCCAGGTGAACCCGGCATTCTCCCTGGTGCTGAATTACCTGAGCGCTCTGCTGGGGACGCTGCTGATTCTGCCGTTGTTCCCGGCGCGCGGAGCCGAATCCTGGGCATGGAAGAGCGTGAACTGGGCCAGCTGCGCCGTGGGCGCGTCCATCGTGGGCGTGGAACTATCTGTTCTGCTGGCCTATCGGACGGGGTGGAAGATCAGCCTGCTGTCGGTGATCGGCAATACCGCCAGCGCGCTGCTGCTGGTTGCGATCGGGATGGCCGGGTTTCACGAACGAGTATCCGTCCGCAACTTGCTTGGGGTGGTGCTCTGCCTGTTGGGGCTGGCCCTCATCGCGCGGCCCTGAGGCGGAGTCAAAAGGTGAGAGCCCAGGTCTCGGCCACCAGATCATCCCGGCTCCAATTGCGATGACGTTTCTTCCCGACCAGGCGGAAACCGGCAGCCCGATAAATGTGGCGGGCCGCGTGCAGTTCGCTTTGCGTCCACAATATTATTTTTCTGTATCCTGCCTGGCGGGCGAAGCGCACGCATTCGGCGACCAGGCGCGTGCCGATTCCCAGGTCGCGGGCGGAAGGCTCGACCAGCAGAAGGCGGAGTTTAGCCACCGTCTTCGACTTCTTCACCAGGAAGACAGAGCCCACGATCTCGCCATCCCGTTCCGCAATCCAGCAGCGCTCGCGACGCGGGTCGAAGTTCTGCACAAACTTGGCAACAATCTCGGCGACCAGGGCCTCAAAGTGCTCGTCATAGCGGTATTCCTCGGCATACAGGAGTCCATGGCGATGTACCACCCACCCCAGGTCTCCCGGTTGGGGAGCGCGCAACAGGTAGGGTGGTTGATCTGTGGTCGCCTCCGCGCTGAGCAGGCGTTCGATGGTTCGCATGGCATCTACCAGTTGCCGCTGCCGCTTGGAGGATAGCCGGTTCAGCATACCGGCCACCTCCCGGCTGGAGCGGCGGTCCAATGGTGCAAAGGCTTGCCGTCCCTTTGCGGCAAGACGCAGAGCGCGCTGCCGGCCGTCAGCGGCTGAGGCCTCACGCTCAACCCATCGGCGCTGTTCGAAGCTCTGCAAGATGCGGCTGAGATAGCCCGGGTCGAGACCAAGGTCCTTGGCCAGTTCCGCCGCCGTCCACCCATTGCAACGGGCGAGTTCGTAGAGGACCCGCACCTCGGTCAGCGAAAAAGGGCTGCGCAGAAGGCCGGCCTGCAATAGCCCGATTTGCCTCGTGTAAAAACGGTTGAACTGTCGAACCGCTGCGACCTGCCGCCTGAGCCGGGTTAACGTCATCAGAGGAGAACTCCAATCTCGACTGTCAACTATCTAGTTGACGAAGTCAACTATATTCAGTGCAACCTTATTATGATTATGCTAGCCTGCTTACGTGGATCGCAGGACATTCTTGAAGAGCGCCGTACTGGCGGCCATGAATACGAAACAGCTCGCCCACGATCCGAGCGAGCAGCCGCGTCCGCCGGCCACCGTCTTAAAGAACTGGGTGTGGGTGACCGTCGACACCCATCGCCGGCCCGACGAGTGGAAGCGCCTCTTTGGCCGCATGCGCGACAACAACGTCAGGGCCGTTCTTCCCGAGATCTACGACGGCCGGCACGCCTACTTTCCCAGCCGTCGTCTCCCCAGCGGACCCGATCTTCTGGGAACCATCCTGCCCTTGGCACTCGCCGAGGGCCTGGAGGTTCACGCTTGGATGTGGTCGATGCCCTGCCTGATCCCGGAGATTCTGACGAAGCATCCGGACTGGTACAACGTCAACGCCCTGGGAGAATCCGCGGCCAACAAGCCTGCTTACGTTGACTATTACAAGTTCCTGGATCCGGGACGTCCCGAGGTGCGCGAGTGGGTGCAGGGAACGGTGAAGGAGTTGGCCGCGATACCGCAACTCACTGGAATCCATCTCGACTATATCCGGCATCCCGACGCGATTCTGCCGCGGGGATTGTGGAAGAAATACAACATCGTGCAGGACAAGGTTTATCCCGCCTACGATTACGGGTACAGCCAGTACGAACGGGCACAATTCAAGAAGCTGCACGGCATCGATCCGCGCAGGATCGCGCGGCGCGAGGTAGACGATCCTGAGCTGGAGAAGGCCTGGCTCCAGTTTCAACTGGACATGGTCGTGGATCTGGTGAACGAGTACCTGGCGCCGGCGGCGCGTGCGCAGGGGAAGATGATTACGGCGGCGGTATTTCCCGGGCCCTCACTAGCCCGCCAGATGGTTCGCCAGGACTGGGGCAGATTTCAAATCGACGCTTTCCTGCCTATGCTGTACAACCAGTTCTATGAGGAAGGGCCCGCCTGGGTGCGGCGGGAGACTCGCGAGGGCGTTAGCAGCGTGAACAAACCAATCTACAGCGGACTGTTCATCCATGACATGAACACAGAAACACTGCTCCAAACCGTCCAGATGGGCCGCGATGGAGGAGCTTCCGGCATCTCCTTATTCTCAAGCAACGGCATGGACGACGCAAAATGGGCAGCTTTCCGCAGTGCAACTGCTTCCGCCTAGCCTGAGCAAACCGCTACAATTCCCGTAACCTTTTTCCACTCTGGACAGTTTCCATAGATAGAGAGCCGATGTAGCAGAGATCATCCGATGGCTGTCAGCAAGCCGGCAACCCGCGGGTCGAGTGCGCAGGCCAGTGAGCGCCTTCTGGTGAAGGCTGCACAGAAGGATCCGGCCCGGTTTGGTGAGCTTTATGAGGATAACTTCGAGCGGGTGTACGCCTACGTGGCGCGCCGGGTCGGAAGCCGCGACCTGGCGGAGGATCTGACTTCGGACGTCTTTCACAAGGCGCTGGCTGCGTTGCCGAACTTCGACTGGCGTGGCGTTCCGTTTTCCGCATGGCTGCTGCGCATTGCCGCCAACGTGATCGTCGACCAGTGGAAACGCGGTGCCGCACGTGAAATCGTCACGGATCCGCCTGAGATGGCCGCGGAGGCGAACCTGGAGGAGATCGGACACCGGGCCCGACTCTTTCGCCTGGTGGACAAGCTGCCGGCAGACCAACAGCGTGTGATCCGGATGCGCTTCGCCGAGGGCAGGAGGATGCGCGAAATCGCCACTGAACTTGGCCGGACGGAAGGCGCGGTCAAACAGCTGCAGTTCCGGGCACTCGAGACCTTAAGAGCGCAAGTGGGTGGCCGCAAACAGAGTTCGAGCAATGCCTAATCGCACTGGGTTCGAACAACTCGACCAAGCGGTGCAAGAGATGCTGGCCCGGCCCGGCAAGAAGCCGCGCGTCGATCCCAGCCTGACCCCATTGCTGCGCATCGCGGAGGATCTGCGCCATCTGCCCCGCGCCGGTTTCAAGGTTCGTCTGAAGAAGGAAATTCTTAGGAGGAGTTTCATGCCCAGCGTAGCGGATCCAAATGTTGCTACCACCACATCCATGGCGATTTACCTGGCCTTCCACAACGCCGCTGCTGCCATCGACTTTTACAAGCGCGCGTTCGGAGCAGAAGAAAAAATGCGCCTGGCGGATGCCGGCGGGAAAATTGGACATGCCGAAATCAGGATCGCAGGGTCAACCATCATGCTGTCGGATGAATTCCCAAACTATGGAGCAATAAGCCCGAAGACGCTGGGTGGTTCGCCTGCCAAGATTCATCTCTACGTTCCGGACGTGGAGGCCTTCACCCGCCGGGCGGTTTCTGCGGGTGCGATAGTTGTACGCCCAATCGAGGATCAGTTCTACGGCGACCGCTCCGGGCAGGTGGCCGATCCTTTCGGTTACACCTGGATTGTTTCCACCCGCACGCAAGACATGTCAGAACAGGAGATTCAGCGCCGCTTCGATGAAATGGCGGCGACCGAACGCAAATCGAAGCGAGCCAACCCCATTCGTGAGGGTTTTCACACAGTTACGCCCTACATCGTGGTGCAGGATGCGTCGGGGCTGATCGATTTCATCAGCCAGGTATTCGGGGCCGAACAGACATTCCGCAGTACGGGCTCGGCGGGAGGTGTGCATGCCGAGGTTCGCATTGGTGATTCCATGTTGATGATCGGAGGCGGCAGTCCCGAGCTCTCCTGGCGTGGAGATTCACAGCCCACCGCGTTGCACATCTATGTAGAGGATACGGATAGCACGTACCAACGTGCGCTTGCGGCCGGCGGAACTTCAATTAGTCCTCCCACGGACCAGCCCTACGGCGGGCGTGGCGCGAGCGTGAAGGATGGCTTCGGTAACCACTGGTATATCGCGACCGCCAAAGGAGCGCACTTTCAGCTGGAGGGTCTGGGCACGGTCACGCCATACCTGCATCCCCTGCGGGCGGAACCGTTCATTCGTTTCCTGGAGCGCGCTTTCGGAGCGGTGGAACTGGAGAAATACGCGTCGCCGGACGGGGTCGTCCAGCACGCCAAGGTCCGCCTGGGCGACTCAGCGCTGGAGATGGGCGAAGCTCACGGTCCATACTCGCTCATGCCCACGATGTTTTATCTTTACGTGCCGGACGCGGACGCTACATACCAGCACGCACTCGCCGCGGGCGCGACTTCGCTGAGTGCCCCGGCAGATCAGCCTTACGGCGACCGGAATGGCGCGGTGAAGGATCCGTTTGGTAACTCCTGGTACGTGGCGACGCACCTGGGGCGGCCCTCCCAATGAACTTACACCAGGCCTTTCGGAGGCAAGGAGCGCCGGCCGCTGCTTCCGGACTGCTACAATCTCCGCCCAGCGTTTTCTAAGCGAAAGGAACTGGTCTCTTCATGCTGCAAGCCGGGAACCCGTTTCCCAACTTCTCGCTCCTTAATCAGGACGGCCACGTGGTGAAACTCTCGGATTTCGCCGGAAAGTGGCTGGTCGTGTATTTCTATCCCAAGGATGACACGCCGGGCTGCACGATCCAGGGTAAATCCTTTACGACCAGAAGGGCCGACTTCGAGGCGGCGGGCATCAAGGTAGTCGGAGTGAGCGCGGACGACGTGGCGTCCCACAAGAACTTTTGTAACAAGTTCGCGTTCACCATTGACCTTCTATCCGATACTAGCGCCGCCCTGATGCAAACTCTGGGTATTGGCCGGGCAGAGTGGAACGGTATGAAGTTCTGGGAGAGGACCAGCTTTGTGGTGGACCCGAACGGCATTATTCGCAGGGTGTACGAGAAAGTGAACCCGGAGGGTCACGATGCCGTACTGCTCAGGGACATCGACGCGCTGCAAGCGGCGTAGATCTTTGTGCGTAGTCGGTGGTCAGGTGCCCGCGGCCCCGAGTCCCATGCCAAAGCTGATGTCCGGATCTGATCAACCGCTGGGAGCCACCTGTGCTAGTGCTCCAGATTCGCCAGGCGCACGGTCAGGACTCAGGGCCACATCGTACACCCGGAGCGTGCTGTTCGCCTGCCGGAACTGGGGGCACAAATCGTGGCGGCCGGAATCGTGCTTCGTGTCGGTCGTGCCTGGGGGGAATCGAAACTGCGGGCTGCAGAACCTAGCCGATTCATAGTATTTACAATGACTTACATCAATTGACGCGAGGCCATCACCTAGAGTTCAGGCGAAGTGCTCCCATTGACATCCCTTCAAATCGTTCAAGTCGTTGCCGCGTAGGGACATTCATTCGTTGCCCAGGGATTCGCGCGGGTTGGTCGCGTTTGCAAGTGGCTGATTAGTGAAGTTGTGACCGATAACGCCCGGAGACGTTTGTCCTGTGCGCCGGTTGTGAGAGTTCCCAGGTAACGAGATGTCCTGGGAGGGGAGGACTCCTACCGGTGCTCATCCCACCGCGCTCTGTCGGGGATTGCACGTGGCAGAGCATGTGTCGGGCGTCCGTTGTGACATGCAACAGGTGTCAAGCGTTATGCGCGACCTCATCCCGTGTAATCTCAATCACTCACCCAAGAGACCTCATCCGTTAGTTTTGGAACGCTGCACGCGACACAAAAAAATGCAACCGTCGCGTTCCTCTATACCTACGCGGGGCTAATGAGTTTTCCACAGCCAACCAAAATTTTGGGCTGTTAATCTGAACGAAATAGGGTGAGGATTCTTTCCTTAAGTGTCTTGGACTCAGGCGCGCTATTTTTGTGGCTCCGCCTGACCATTTTGCGCCATGCCTTCGTTCGGGCTCTTGACACGAATTCGCCAGAGTGCACTGGTGTCCACGTTGAACTGGGTGCCGCTCCGCCGGCACATCGGGGATACTAGAGTGCTTGTGGCTGACTCCAATCATCCCAACACCTTGTACTTAGGAACAGGACCTCGACACTCGGGCGCTAGTGCCGAAATCTTTAAGAGCACCGATGGAGGGGCAAAATGGGTTCGAACGGGCGGACTACCTCCCTATTTTGTTCCAACGGCAATTGTATTCGATAAGGAAAACACGATTTACGTTTCGGCAGAGTTCGGCGGAATCGTCAAAAGTATGGACGGCGGACAGAGTTGGATTCACATGGAGAGTACTGGACTGCCCGGAGGCGCCAAAGCGCAGGTGTGGGATCTTGCGGTTGATCCCTACGATTCATCAACCCTGTTTGCCGCCACCCCACTGGGAGGGGCCTACAAGAGTATGGACTGCGGAATATCGTGGAACAGGATGGCTCTTCCCTTATCCCCATCCACGATCGCAGTCGATCCGGCAAAACGTTCGACGCTGTATGCAGTATTTCAAGAACCAGGACCCGGTGTTTTCAAGTCGCATGATGCCGGTGCACGTTGGAATCCTGTAAACAACGGGCTGCCGCAGATCAGGCCATACGTCTTTGTGTCATCAATCGCCCTCAACCCCACAGACACCGACGTGATTTATGCGACGACTCACGACGGCATATTCAAATCAACTACCGCAGGAGCTTACTGGGTTCCGGCAGGCGCCCGTCGCCACAAGCCATTGCAGGCATTCTTGCTCACGGTCGCATGGCAAGATCCATTGACAATCTACGCCTTAGGAACTGATGGCGCCTACATAACTCACGATGGAGCCAAATCCTGGCAGCGGGCTAGAAAGGGCACCTCACTCGAGAGCAGGCGCCACAGTTTGGTAGTATCCGATCCCAAGACTGCTTTTGTTGTCCAAAGTGATTCTCCAATCGAAGTTGCCCGCCCGTTTAAGACCAGCGACAGCGGAAAGACTTGGTCCGATCTCTCGAAGGGAATCAGCTCGTCTAAAGTTGCCTTCAAATAGGATTTCTGCTTTGCAGGGCCCGTGGGCTGAACGCCTGAGACTTGCAGAAGGAGCGCTGGAGGAAACCCCGAACACCCACCTGATCCAGCTGGCGGAGAGTAACTCCGGGAAGCCGAGGCTCGTCCGCTTGCCCTCCGCCCTCAAGATCACTTGCGCAGGCCAGGTTAAAAGAAAGAGTAGTGGCAGTGAATGTCAATTAAGTCATTGAAAACATGGTGCCCGGGGCGGGAATCGAACCCGCACGGCCCGTTAGGGCCTCGGGATTTTAAGTCCCGTGCGTCTGCCTATTTCGCCACCCGGGCGGGAGAGATTGAATTTACTTCGTCCAGTGTAACGCGCTTGGCAATTGCCCTATCGTATGCCAGATTGCCTGACTGGCACCCGACAGGGTGTGATGGGGCAGGGGTAACTCGCGCATCCGCTCGAGCCGAATCACCGGTGTGTGATCGATCTCTTGCTGCGCTGTCTTCTCCAATTCTTGGCCCCCGAATTCAAATGCGCAGCGAAGAAAATTTCCAGGCCCAGGGCGTTCGTCAGTTGTCAATCGGGGGCAGTCCATCAGCTCAAACATGGCGCTGGTTTTGCTCCTGCCCAGCCCGACCTCGTTCAGCATCATGCGCCGACGGCCGAAGAGTCAAAGCGTGACATATTGCCATACTCATGATATGTTTTACCATATGAAGACTACTCTCAATATAGACGACACTGTGATGGCACAACTCAAGCGCGAATCAGCGCGCCAGCGACGTACCATGTCGGAACTGGTCGAGACCGCACTGCGCATGTTATTTCGTGCCTCGAAGAAGCAGGGGCAGCTTCCTCCCCTTCCCGTGTTTCGCAGTGGTGGCACGCTGGTGGACGTCGCAGACCGGGACGCCCTGTATCAAGCCATGGAACAGCGGTAATGCTAGTCGTAGACACTAATGTGCTGGTTTACGCTGCCGACCAAGATTCGCCATTTCATGCCACTTGCCGCAAGTGGCTTGATGGCCAACGAGTGCGTCCGGATGCGTGGTATACGACTTGGCCAATCTTGTACGAGTTCCTGCGCGTAGTCACTCACCCGCGAGTCATGCGACGGCCCTGGAATATATCGTCAGCATGGGATTTTGTCGCAGCTCTGCTCAGCTCGCCCGGCCTTAGTGTCTTGGTTGCAACCCAAAGGCACGCTGATGTCGCGGCGGAGGTTTTCACGGAACTTCCTCATCTAGCAGGCAACCTGCTTCACGATGCTCACACAGCTATTCTGATGCGCGAGCATGGAATCCGCAGGATGTGCACCCGAGATACGGACTTCCATCAGTTTCCTTTTATCGAGGTCGTCGACCCTCTTCGACCATGACCGGCTACGTCCCTAGCACCTTAGGACTCATCGCAAGCATTTCGCCACCCGGGCAACCTGAGACAACTACAACGCGGGCAATATCTTACTGCACTCTATGTGCCACCGGATTTTCACGCTCTTCGACCTCGGTGGCCTAGTGGTGGGGCTAGATTCGCACCATTTCTCCAGCGCTGGCCCTATGCGTTTCGGATCAGCGTGGGCATACCGCATAACCATGCCGATGGTTTTCCAGCCGCCGGCCGCCCTTCGGAATGATCCTGCAAACTGGCATGTTCCTGAAGTTTGGCCGCGATAGGGAGCGGGAAGCTGATCGGCTGGGGCTGGAATACCAGTATGTCGCCGGCTATGATCCCCAGGCTTTTGTTCAATTTTTCGAGAGGTTACATGCTAAAGAGACGCAAAATCTTGTATCCAAAGCCTTCGACCCGCATCCCTTCACAGAAGGCCGCATTCGTCGCGCGCAAGAGGAGATTTCCAGTTTGCTGCCAGACAAGACTGAATCTGTGGTGGACACGGGCGAGTTCCAAGACCTAAAGACGAGACTGGCAGGCTGGATGG